>OLSO01000145.1_pt1 | contig 70750 bp, 80 predicted proteins | sample 1672441 | NCBI WGS metagenome assembly OLSO01 (sample SAMEA3136686, study PRJEB25190) | human gut metagenome | biome: human gut; feature: human-associated habitat; material: faeces | place: Austria | collected 2013 | reverse complement strand
AGCAAAAGCAATCAGAGACCACATTGATGAGGAAGATAAGCTGACCGAACGAATCGTTCTGTCAGGTCAGAATCGAGAAGTGATATTTATTAACGAATCCGGTCTTTACAGTCTTATCCTTTCCAGCAAGATGCCTAATGCGAGAAAGTTTAAGCGTTGGGTGACCAGTGAAGTGCTTCCGGCAATCCGCAAAACAGGACACTATGAAATGGAGAACTACTCTCCAGAGATGCAAGCAATCTTAATGCATGACAAGAAGCTTGTCAAAATGGATGAGAGAGTAACGACTCTGGAAAATACAATGACTTTAGATTACGCTCAGCAGCAGGCGCTTGGCGAGGCAGTTAATTACGTTGTAATTGATGCGCTTGGCGGAAAAGAAAGCGATGCATACAAAGAAATCGGAAAGAAAGTATTTTCTGAGTGCAATAGAGATTTGAAGCGATATTTTCGTGTAAACGCACGGAACAACGTGCCGAAGAAACGATTTGAAGAAGCTGTTGAATATGTGCAGTGCTGGAGACCTTGCACAAATACTCAAATTGCAATCAAGGAGCATAATTCGCAAATGCGATTTGCATAAAGAAAGGGGAATCATTATGAAAAAATACGAATTTACAGGAGAAACAAAAACAGTATCGTTTCTTTTTAAAGATGTAACACTGCACAGAATTCAAGCTATCACTAGTTTTGCAAGTGTGGTAGCAGGGGAACTTGGCGGCTGGATTGAGAAAGAAGAAAATCTTTCACACAAAGGTGATGCTTGGGTTTACAGTAATGCCAAGGTTTACGGAAATGCTGTGGTTCGCGGAAATGCTGTGGTTAGCGAAAATGCTGAGGTTCGCGAAAATGCTGAGGTTCGCGGAAATGCTGAGGTTCGCGGAAATGCTGAGGTTTACGGAAATGCTGTGGTTCGCGGAAAAGCTGTGGTTCGCGGAAAAGCTGAGGTTCGCGAAAAAGCTGTGGTTCGCGGAAAAGCTGTGGAACTTGCAAAACTGCAAATTCTCACTGACTAACTAAAAAAAGTCCCTTAGAAGCAGCAACTTCAAAAGGGACGCAGAAAAAAACTTTACACTTCTGTATTTTAACAGACACATAGAGGAAAAACAATGAAAAAAATGAGCAATAAGAAAAAAAAGGATATTTTAGAAATAGTTCTGGGGCTGTGGACAGGCATCTGCTTCGGTGGCTGGTTATGTAATGTTATCGAGTGCAAAGATGCAGAAGCATTATTGTTTGCTGTAGCTTGGATTGCAGTGCCAGCAGTGATTTTGTTCGTTAGCGGTTTCGTTGCCAGCTTCTGTCAGTCAAGAAAGAAAAATAAAGCAAAGAAGCAGAAAGAGCAGTTTGTTAAAAGCTGGATGAAAATGAAAATCAAGGAGGATAAAGCATCATGAGCAAGGTGGAAATTGAATTTACAGCATTAGAGGAGTTAATTAGAGATTCAGAGAAAATCAGAGCTTTAAATAGCTTGCTTGATAGTGCAAGAAAGTGCGGAGAGAAAAACATGCCATTGGACGTGCTTGGCGCAGTAATTGGTGTAGAGGCAAAAGAAACACTGACTCTTGATAAAGTTGTGAACTTATTTGGAGAGAAATGGAAAGAGGGATGAGAGGATGCCAGTTGCATATTTAAGTAAAGAGCAACAGCGTGCTGCTCAGGTAAGACGGTGTTTAGGTGGAGCAATCTGTGCAAACGGAAGCTATAAAAAAGACTTAGCGAAAAATGCAGGTATGAAGTATCATACATTCTTAAAACGTCTGAATGAACCGGAAACATGCACACTTAGCGAGCTGTGGACTATTTTGGATACGTTGAACGTTCCAGAAGAAGAAAGAAGCAAGATGTTGATTTAGGAGGAAAGAAGCCATGATGGATGAATACTTGTTGGAAATGAAAACCGGAGCTGGATGCTCGGCTTCTGCATCCTCTGCCGGACGCAGAAAAGAAGTTGCAAAAGAACATGAGTTGTTGGAAAGAACAATTCTGATTACAAAGAGAGAGGAGAACTAAGATGTTAAAGTTATATGAAATTGCAGAAGAATACATGCAGTTATGCGAAATTGCAGAAGATACCGATGTGGATACGCAAGTGTTTGAAGATACACTTGCAGGGATTGAAGCAGAACTGGAAGTAAAAGCGGATGCTTATGCTGTAATCCTTACAAATTTAGACAATGACACCGAAAAGATTGATAAAGAAATCGAAAGACTTACAATAATGAAAAAGACCTTGAAGAGTCGCAGTGACTTTTTAAAAAGAAATCTCACAAATACTATGCTGTTGATGGATAAAAAGAAATTCAAGACAGATATTCATTCTTATAGTATTTCAAAAAATGCTCCATCATTGAATATTCTTGATGCAACAAAGATTCCGGAGAAGTACATGGTTGTTCAGGAACCGAAGTTGGATAGAAAAATGCTGTTAGCAGATGTCAAAGCGAATCCGGAAGAGTTCAAGGGGATTGCTGAAACGAAGCAGACGGAAAGTTTGAAAATCAGATAAATGCAAGAGGGAAAAATATGGAAACAAAAAAAATTTACACGGCAATCGTCGAAATCATGGACGATATTAAGAGCATCGGAAAAGACCGATACAATAAAATGCAAAGCTATAGTTTCAGAGGGATTGATGATGTTTACAATGCATTACAGCCAGCTTTGATTAAGCATAAGGTGTTTTGTGTTCCAACTGTAAAAAGTGTAAAACGAGAAGATGGAGTATCCGCAAAAGGCACTCCATTGAAATATACGGTTGTGGATGTAGACTATGAGTTTACATCTGCGGAAGATGGCTCTTCCGTCAAGATAAGCATGTCAGGTGAAAGCATGGATTCAGGAGATAAGAGTTTGAATAAAGCCTTATCAGCTGCTTACAAATATGCATGTTTCCAACTCTTCTGTATTCCAACGGAGAGCGAATCACATGAATCACATGATTCAGAGGAAGATACTTATGAATATCATCAAAAAGTTGAATCAAAGCAGGAAGCACCAAAGCAAACTGACAGAAAGATTACAGAGCAGGAGATTGCCAGCTTTATGCAGGAAGTGCATCGAACTGGATGCGCATTAGACAAGATGTTAAAAAAGAGCAACGTAAAGGTTGTAAAGGAAATGAAATACAGTTGTTACCTCTACTGGATGAACTTAATGAAGAAAACTCCAGATAAGAAAGAAGAGGAAGCGAAAACAGCTTAGGGGATTCGCAGTTCATACTGCTTACCACATATATCACACAAATACATAGCAGCTCTGCAAAAAGGAAACTTCTTGTCGGAACGGTCACTGTTTTTAGAGCATACTTTTCCGGTCGGACAAGGTTCCGGCAGAGTTGCAGAAAGGAGTATCCATGGCAAGACCTAGAAAAGAGGGTCTGGATTACTTTCCGATTGACGTGGATATTTTCGAGGATTTAGAAGTTGAATATGCCAAGTTTGGCGCAGATGGATTTACAATTTATATGTATTTACTCACAAGAGTATACAAAAGGGGCTACTACTTAGAAGTAGATGAAGATTTTCTGCTCGTGATGGCAGCACGACTGCGGATGAGCGAGCAAAAGGTGATGCAGGTCTTAAACTACTTGCTGAGACGGTCACTGTTTGATAACACACTTTTTCAGTCGGTCAAGGTTCTGACCTCTGCCGGAATACAAGAACGGTTTCAGCTTGCCGTAAAATCACGAGCACTGAAAAATCCGATTCAGGTAAGAGAGGATTTATGGCTTCTCAAAAAGGAGGAGACTGAACCCTTTATTAAAGTGAACCCTTTTTTAAATAAATCCGAGAATAATGAGAGTTTTTCCGAGAATAACTCGAATAAATCCGAGAATAATGCCATAAAGGAAAGTAAAGTAAATAAATATATATATATGGCTTCGCCAGATAAAGCTCAGGTTGATGATTTTACTTCCAGTATCGATACAAAGATGAAGTATTTTGATAATGAGAAAGTGAACGATGCTTTTTGGTTGTTTATATCATACAAGAAGCAAAAAGGAGCAATTATCAATCCAAGCCAGATTGAGTTGTACAAAGAACGTCTATCCGAAGTAGCACAGACAGATGCTGAAAAGATAGCGGTGGCAAAAGAAGCAACGATGAGAGGGTGGGAAACGTTCTATCCAGTAAGAAAGACAAGAGGAGTAAAGACGCAAAGTAAGCAACCAGAAGCAAAGAAAACAAAGTTCTGTAACTTTGAACAAAGAAAATACAACATGAGTGAGTTAGAAAGCATGTTGTTGAAAAGCAATTGAGAGGGGGTGAGAATTTGGGAACAGTTGTGCTTGTGTTTGTACTTTTAGCAATCGCAGGAACTTGCTGGATGGTCGTCAGAGATACCGGAATGGAGAAAGAGGACGATGCAGAGCAGGAAGAATACTTAAAGAAATGGATGGAGGAGAGAAAGAAATGAGTACAGATACAAAAGAAAAGTTTGAAGAAATTTTATTTAAAATCATGAAATTACGAGACTTGGCAGAAGCTGATTATAGCATGTTAGAAACGCTGAATAATGAAATATTAGAGCTGGAAGGCACTGAAATGTCTAAAGAAAGACAAATTGTAGTAGTACAAAAAACAATCTTGAAAGAATTAAAAAATGGACTCAGCGAGAGTGGCATTGACTTAGATGAGACATTGTTAGAAGTGATGAAGAAAGGAGAATAAAATGAGAGTAACACTGAAAAATGGAGTTGTATTAGAATTTGACTCGACCGGAATGGTGGAAGATTTTAAAGAATGTGCACGAATGGCAGAAGAATCAGGCGGTGAGGATTGCAAAGATTGCAAAACATGCAAATGCAATAAAGACGTTGGTGATATAGGGCTGTGTATGATTCCGGAAGTGGAGAAAGCGTTAGAGGGAGAAAAATGATTAAAGGAAAAGCAAAAATGGAATTTGGTACTGGCGATATCAGAATGACAGGAGTGCTAAGCGAAGGAGTTGGTGCATTGTGTTGCATTACTCAAGAGCCACATCGAATTGGTGAAAAAGCTCCTGTTGAAGATACGTGGAGCGCAAATGAAGCCGAAGTGATTTTAACATTTACAAAAACAGAAAGTATTGATGTGCTTATAAGTGAATTGAAAGATGTTAAAGCAATGATGGATGGAAATTATGACTTTGAAACAGGAAGAAGTGCAGAGCCAGTTGATTTAGATGCCTTTTTGAATGATTGCAATTCAGAAGAGACTAAATCATTGTTAAGAGAATACTGCCAGAAAGAGATTCCCTCAATGCCAACTTTTGAAGGGGATGGCTATGCTCCTGATTGGACGGAGGAAGAATAAATGAAATATGCGTGTGAAAGATGTTCAAAAATTTTAAGTAATTTAAAAGATTGCGCTCAATTAGAATTAAGTCAGAAAGGTTACGGTACACTTGATAAAATTATTTTATGCAAAGAATGCTCTGATGATTATTATAAGTTTTTGAATAGTGATTATGCATTGGTCAAGAAGAGTACATTGAGCAATCTTGAGATTAAAAATATTTTAAAACAAGGAGAATGAAATGACTTACAGAGATATTACATCCCAGAGTGCACAGACACTCTGGGGAACGAGAGCGGCAGAAAGAAATGCTGAAACAAGAAAGAGACTTGAACGAGAGCATAATGTCAGAATCGGGGACAAGGTGAAAATTATCACGGAAGAAGCGAGCGAGGAAAAAGACGGACGCAGAAAAAGAAAGAAAATCAGAAAAGCGACAGTTGTTGATGTGTATGAATACTTTATCCTGCTGCGAATTAAAACGAAAATAGCAGGGAACAGCTTTTGCGAATCGCTTTCGTGGCAAGAATTCGAAATGATGAGAAGATAGGAACACAGGAGTAGTTGAATGGCAAAAAGTGATGAAATGAAACAAAAAGAAAAATTCCTTGAACAATATAAGATTTCACTTTTAGAAGTGGAGTATCTCTCAAAAGAAATTTCAGCATTAGAAAATGATACATTTCTGGGAGGAATGTCTGATGGGATGCCAAAGGGAAATAAACAGGGTGATTTATTAGATTTGATTCAAAAGAAAAACGAGCGCAAGGAGAAATTAGAACATAAGATTTATAGTGAATATTATAAACAAATGAAAATTAAAGATACAATTGAGACATTGAAAGATGTAAATCAGAGAGAAGTTTTAAGTGATATTTATATTTACTCAATGACATTTGAAGAAATGATGGATAAAAACGGAAAATCAAGAGGTACTTTAAATAATCTTAGAAATAAAGCACTAGAAAATCTTGAAATTCCAGCAGAAGATTTTCTTTTAGTTTCCTGTTAAAAAAGAATGATTAACACCAATATACATAAAAGTACACAAATAGATAAAATTGCACATAATAGAACACAATTATACATTGAAATAATGAGCAAGATATGCAACAATTAAGTTGTCAGAGAGCAAATAAAGCCTCGTTACGGTCATTGGTTTTTGATTTCCATAGGTATCCTCTAAAATGTTATGTATTATGTAGTCACAGCCTGTTGAATTGCCAACAGGCGCATCAAAGCGTAGCTCAGTGGTAGAGCGCTTGCAAATGCCTTGCAAGAGGGCGGGGGTTCGATTCCTTCCGCTGTTGCTCACACGTGACGGTGTGCCCACTTGTTCGGGTAATGGACAAGAGCTGGTAAGTGCTAAACTTACATGTTTCTCTTTTCTTTACATTTTATCCATATAGCATCCAGTATTTACTGGGTGCTATTTTTATACATAAATTTAGCAAGACAGGAAGGTGGGTGGATGGCAAACTATGAAAACATAAGAGATAAAGGTTTTGATAAACGAACTACGAACGAACTACGAGTAATTGCATCAAAAGGTGGTAAGGCATCTGGTGAGGCGAGGAGAAAAAAAGCAAACTTCCGGAAAACTTTAAACTTGCTACTTTCTGCAAAAATTGAGAATGAGGAATTGACTCCATTTTTAGAGAGCCTTGGTATAGACAGCACCCTTGAAAGTGCAATCAATATGGCGATGATAAAGAAAGCACTAAAGGGTGATGTAAAGGCTTATGAAGCGGTGGCACGGTTTGCAGGACAGTATGAAGTACCAGACGAAGATATTGAGTTAAAGAGGGCAAGGAAACAACAGATAACTGGTGAAAACGAGACGGATGAAGCGTTAGATAGACTGGATGCGATACTAAAGGAGATGCGGGACAATGCAGTTAAGCAAGAAGCAGAATGAATATATTTTACATGCTACGCATCGCTGGAACATTAAATCCGGAGCAGTTCGTTCCGGAAAGTCTTTTGTAGATACTGCTTATATCGTTCCGTTCCGGATCCGAGAAAGAAAAGGAAAGCCAGGATTAAATGCGATTCTTGGAGTGTCAAAGGCTTCAATCGAACGAAATGTATTACAGCCAATGAGAGAGCTGTACACGGATAAACTGATTGGAACTATCAACAGTATGAATATCGCAAGAATCTGCGGTGAGGACGTGTATTGTCTTGGAGCGGAGAAAGTCAGCCAGGTCGCAAAAATACAGGGTTCCAGCATTAAGTATTGTTATGGTGATGAGATTGCAAAGTGGAATCAAGATGTGTTCCAAATGCTTAAATCACGACTGGACAAGCCGTATTCGTGTTTTGATGGAGCGTGCAACCCAGAACAGCCAACACACTGGCTGAAAAAGTTCATTGATAACGAAGAACTGGATATCTATTTGCAGAAGTACACTATCTTTGATAATCCGTTTTTACCGCCTGAGTATGTAGAACAGCTCTGCAAAGAGTACGAGGGTACGGTGTGGTATGAAAGGCTCATACTTGGCAAGTGGAAGCGTGCAGATGGGGCAATTTACAAGCGTTTTGCAGATAAGTCAGAGTTGTTCTACTGTGAGATAAAAGACGAAATAGAGGGCAATACGGAGCGCAGAGAGTTTAAGAAAACAGATATTGTGTCGCTTGAAATTGGTCTGGACTTTGGTGGAAATAAATCCGGTCATGCTTTTGTAGCAAGAGGATACACAGATAATTACAGAGAAGTTATTGGTGTGATGAGCAGGCGCATCATGGTAGACGATTATCCGGAAGGGATTGACTCAAAGAAACTGACAGAGCTTTTTCTGGAATTTGTACAGGAAGTTATTGATAGGTATGCGGTAACGGATGGGCGAGGAGAATACATGCAGTACTGCAATGTTGAAACGGTATATTTCGACAACGCAGAATCTGTTCTGGGCGCATCTATTCGGAATAATGTAGAGACGAGATATCCTTGGATGTCTGTAAAGCCAGCAAAGAAAAAGGCGATTATTGACCGTATTCGCTGTACACAGATGTTAATGGGAGCAGGACGGTTCTTCTTAACAGAAGATTGCAAGAGCTTGGAGACAGCTTTTTGTGATGCGGTTTATGATAAAGAATCCTTAGTAGATGAACGGCTTGACGATGGAAGTACAGACATTGACAGCTTGGATGCGTTTGAATATACGATTGAACGAGATATGAAGTATCTGATTGATGAGGAATAGAAAATGTTTGATGGAATTAAGAATTTTCTGAGGAGGATAGCGAGAATGTTTGGCTATACGCAATTAAAAAGTATACTTGGTACGGATGTGGCATTATCGCAAGGAATGATTGATGCCATCAACGAATGGAAGTTAATGCTCGACGGAGCGGCAGACTGGACTAGTAGCGATGTGCAGTCTCTTAAGATAGAGCAAGGTATCTGTCGTGAATTTGCAGATACCGTATTAGCAGAGATGGAAACATCTATTTCTGTACCGGCATTGGACAAGATATATAAAAAACAGCTTACACTTTTAAATGAGCACTTGCAAGATGGTCTTGCACTGGGCTCTTTTTGTTTGAAACCATTGCCGGGAGGATTGGCAGAGTTTATTACTGCGGATAAGTTCATACCGATTCAGTTTGGAGACAATGGCAGACCAACTGATGTTGCGTTTCTTACGGTAAAACGTATCGGTGAGATTGATTATTATACGAGAGTAGAACGGCATACCATTGCAAATGGAGTGCTTACGATTTCAAACAGGTGTTATCATTCGCAGACACAGGCTGACATTGGACAGGAATGTTCTCTTGAAGAAGTGGGAGAGTGGCAGAACATAGAAGCTGGTCCGGTCAGTTATCCAGGAATGGAGCAAATGGATTTTGGATATTACAGGAATCCGCTTCGTAATAATGTAGATGGTAGTCATTGTGGTGTATCGGTATATGAATCTGCGAAAGAGCGGATTATGAAAGCGGATATTCAAGCGGCAAGACTTGACTGGGAATACAATTCCGGAGAACGTGCCATTCACGTAGATGAGAGAGCACTAAAGCAAAAAGGTGGACGTTTTAATCTGCCACGACTAAGCAAACGATTGTATCGTGGCTTAAATCTTGAGGATGGAAAAGACAAAGAACTGTTCCGTGAGTACTCTCCGGAAATGCGTGACGAAGCGTTTAAACGTGGCTTAGAAGAATATAAGCGAGAAATTGAGTTTATTGTAGGCTTAAGCTATGGTGACCTCTCAAACGTACAGAATGTTGAAAAGACAGCGGAAGAAATCAAGTCATCAAAGGCGAGAAAGTATAATCGTGTAAAAGCAATACAGGGAAAACTTCGGGACTGTCTGGAAGATTTTGCGGCAGGACTGGCATTTTATAATTCTATGTACACTTCCGGTTATGAGTTCTTCTGTGAATTCAGTGATTCCATTTTAACTAGTGAAGAGACAGAACGGCAGCAGGATAGACAGGATGTAAACATGGGTGCGATGACCTTAGTAGAGTATCGTGCAAAGTGGTACGGTGAAACAGAGGAAGAAGCCGCAAAGAAGATTATTGATGAAAGTGTAGACCCTGACCCGATTGAGGAGTAAGCATTTATGATGACACCAGACGAAAAAGGAACACTGCCACTTCGGACGGAAAAACTTTTTTATGATTTGCAAGACCGAATTTATGCGGATATTGTAAGGAGAATCAAAAAAACTGGTGAAATTACCAGCACGGCAGATTATCAGATAAATAAACTCCTGCTGCTTGGAAATAGTACAGAGTTCATAGAAAAGGAATTGAAAAATCTTTTAAATGCTTCCTATCCGGAAATTTGGGCTTTGTATGATAAAGTCTGTGACTGGGAATATGTCAGAAATAAAGATGCTTATGAGCAGATAAACGGTAATTTTATTCCGCTCGAAGAGAATGAGACAATTAGAAAATGGGCAGATGCAATTTCAAAGCAGACACAGGGAGAGATAAAGAATCTTACGCAGTCAATGGGATTTACCGTGCAAATGCGTGGTAAGAAAGTATTCACACCACTGGCAACGTATTACCAGAAGTATTTAGATTCTGCCTGTATGGATATTGTAACAGGTTCATTTGATTATAATACTGTCTTGAGGCGAGTCGTAAAAGAAATGACAGCTTCTGGACTGCAAACAGTGGACTATGCATCCGGATGGAAAACCCGTGCACCTGTGGCGGCAAGACGAGCCATTATGACAGGTGTTTCACAGTTGAGTAGTAAAATAAACGAAATGGTTGCAAAAGACCTGAAAACGGATAAATACGAAGTGACATGGCATGGTGGACACCGACCAGAACACTGGTGGGGCGGTAAAGTCTACAGCTACGATGACCTTGTAAGAGTGTGCGAACTTGGAGAGGGAAGAGGTTTATGTGGATGGAATTGTAAGCATAGTTACTATGCTTTTGTGGATGGTTTTTCTGCAAGGACTTATACAGACGAGCAGTTAGAAGAGCTGGAAGCAAAAGAGCAGGAAGAGCATGAGTACAAAGGCAAAAGCTACAATGCATACCAGGCATCACAGGCACAACGGCAGATGGAAACGACCATGCGGGCACAGAGAGCAAATATTAAGAACCTGAAACAGGGAAATGCAGACTTGGATACCGTGATAGCAGCTCGGGCGAGATATCTTAATACACTAAGTCAGTATAAAGACTTTTCAAAGAAAATGAAACTTCCGGAGCAGATGGAACGAGTGTATATGGATGGGCTGGGGAGGATGGCTGGTAGAAGAACTGTTCAGATTGCACCAAGACGTTATAAAGATAATGAAAAGAATTTTACTACTTTTGATGGAAGAAGTCCGCAAAAGGGGAGGGATATTATAAAGCCTCATAACATTATGAAAGAAATGAATAAATCTGAAATAGGACGAGAATTATTAGCATATATACAAGATAATGATATTCCTGTAAATATATATTATGGGGTGGATGTTGAACCAGGACGAGCAGGGACATTTGAATCAGGGACAATTAATGTATACGCTGATAATGTAAAGAAAGTGAAAGATGCAGCTCTTACTGTGATACACGAAGCAACACATGCTAAAATCAATAAGCCAAATACTAAAAACCAAGAATTAGAATGTTTTTTGAATGAATGCAGACATAGAGGTGAGAAATTGACAAAGGAGACGATTAAGGATACAATGAAATATATAGATGACATGTATCCATATTTGAAATGGGAGTGATTTTATGAATGATACTTTGCTTATGCCAACCCATGAACGCTTGAAACTTTTGCGTGAGGGGAAATGTGTATTATGTAAAAAGTGCAAAGGAAAGATGATAGCAATAGGAGATTGTAAAAAAACAAATACTTTTCAATGTGAAAAGTGTGGCAGTCAGCTAATTGTTGATTAAAAAGTAAAGAAATTATATCCAGAGTTACCATGGAGGTGACAAGATGAATCCTTATGAATTTAATGAATTTATGGAAAAATTAAGAAATGGCGAAAAAGTTATCTGTCCATGTTGTAAAAAAGGTGTTATGTTGTCAGTGGGAAAAACAAGAAAAAAATGGGAACCTTATAAGGAGTAAAAAATGAAGTGTATTTTTAAAAGACAGGCAACAAGTGCGAATACTCCGATAAAATTGGAATTTGATGTTGCTGGAATTGAATACTTGGTTAAGAATTTTACTCAAGGCGATATTTATGTGGCACTTGAGGAGACATCAAATAAAAATGATTGTTTATTGATTCCGGCAGAATGTGCACAAGTAATTACTGCCAGAGCAGATACGAATTATCTTCCGACGATGAAAGGAATTATGACAATTATTCCAGAAGAGGCAGATGAAAGAGGTGTCGAAGTACAATGCCTGAAATGGTAGATGATACAAATTTTATAGGAATGAAACCAGAAAAGCTATATAAAATGAAAAAGTATAGTTTTGAAACGATATCTGGCAATCCAATAGTTTGTAAAGATAGTGTCAAAGTTCCGCTGAAAAACTTAAAGATATTCGGTAAGAACGTACAAGGGGACAACAACATTTGTAGCAGAAACAGATATGGAAGTGACTTATAAAAAAGATTAACAAAGACGCATTGATGGCGTCTTATTTTTATGCCTTTTTTCGGCAGGCATTAAAGAACCGGATATATCCCATACCGCTGAAAGAGCGGTCAATAAATGATTTCAGGAGGAATGTAGCATGAAAAATATCTATGAGATTCTTAAAGAATTTGGACTTGAACTTCCGGCAGAGAAAAAAGCAGACTTTGAAAAAGCATGGAAAGAAAATTATCGTACCAAAGCAGAGTACGATAATGCAGTTACAAAGAGAGATGAGTATAAATCTTCTCTTGATACTGTAAATGAAAAGCTGAAAGAATTTGACGAAGTGGACGTAAAAGACTTGCAGAGTCAAATTGCAAAGCTTCAGGATGATTTGCAGGCAAAAGATGCAGAATATGCCCAGAAAGAAGCAGAACGTCAGTTTTCCGGAGAATTAAGTGCCGCAATTAAGAAAGCCGGAGGTAGAAATGAAAAGGCAGTTATGGCAATGCTTGACATGGAAACACTCAAAGCATCGAAAAACCAGTCTGCCGACATTGAGGCTGCGATTGGAGCGGTAAAAGAGTCTGATGCTTATCTCTTCGGCTCAGATGAACCGTTTAAGAATCCAGTAGGTTCAACCGGAAATGGTGGCAGCGGCGGAGCAGATGAAGTGTCTGCACTTCGTGCGGCTATGGGACTTCCGGAAAACAAATAAGGAGAAGTTGAATGCCAAACGCAATTGAATTAAGAAAACAGTACTCAACCCTTTTGGACGAGGTCTACAAGTTATCCTCTTTAACAGCTGTGCTGGATGGAGCAAATAACTTGGTAAAAGAGGGTGCAAATGCAAACGAAATTTTGATTCCGAAAATGACTATGCAGGGTCTTGCAGATTATTCCAAAACAAACGGATATGCGGCAGGAGATATTACATTAGACTATGAAACTAAGAAATGTACTTATGACCGTGGTAGAAAGTTTGTTGTAGATGCAATGGACAATATCGATACAGCGAGTATCGCATTTGGTAAATTATCCAGTGAATTTCTTAGAACACAGGGTGTCCCGGAGCTGGATGCTTATCGTCTGTCTGCTTATGCACAGACAAAGAATGTAGCAACAGTAAGTGCAGATATTGCAGATGGAAAGGCAGGACTTGCAGCACTTCGTGAAGCAAGAAATCACATTGAAAATGCAGAGGCAAATCTTGCAACTTGTTACCTGTTCATTAATCCGGCACTTTATGGAATGATTGATGACTTAGATACAACTGCCTCCAAAAAAGCACTGGAGGGATTTGCAGGAATCGTAAAAGTACCATCGGGAAGGTTCTTCAATAAAGTAAAACTGACTGCTTCCGGAGCAGGTGGATTTACAAAAGATACCGGTGCACTTGCGATGAACTTTATTGTGATTGACAAACAGGCAGTTATCCAGTATCAGAAGCACACTGTTTCCAAAATTTTCACACCGGAACAGAACATGAACGCAGATGCATGGCAGTTTAACTATAGAACTGTCGGTATTGCAGAAACTTATGACAACAAAGTAGACGGTATTTATGTACATACAGCAAAAACCGCTAGTTGATGAGATTATGAAAGTAGATTATAGTTTTTATATTGAAAGGTTTGGAGGAAGTCAGGTGCCAGAAAGTGCCTGGCTTTCTTTGGAATTGAAAGCAGAAAAACGTCTGGAACATTTCAGCTTTGGAAGAATTGCATGTGACTGGTCAGAAAAAGACTGGGAACAAAATGCAAAGTATGCAATCTGTGAAATGGCTGAGGCAATGCAAAAGAGAAAGGTAAGAGGAAATATTGTATCGGAAAACAACGATGGATATTCCGTCAGCTATCAGACAGAACAGACAGAGGAAGAGTTTGAGAGTCGTTTATATCAGATTGCAAGTACTTATCTAATGTCAAGTGGTATTTTATACATGGGAGTGGATGAGGAATGATTGTAAATGCGGATATTACCCTTTACAACCGAAGATTAGATAAGACAACACGACAGTACATCTATAAACGTACCGTGCTTTGTGGTGTGCATTGGTACACAGACCAAAAGGTAGCGGTGAGTGATAAAGGCTTAGATAGTGCAGATTCGATAAAGATTCGTATTCCGATGGCAGAAAGAAGAGAAACGTTCTTAGAGCCGGAAGAATATGCAAGAAAAGAAGATGTGACAGGCTTTTTCACTGCTTCAAATGGGGATGTGTTTGTAAAAGGAATCTTAGAAGATGAGATTGCAAAAGAATCCGATTTAGAGAAGAAAGGCTTGCTGTTTGGAAGAATCTTAAGCCACTCAGACAATCGGAGAGGGTTAGAACCTCATATCCGGATTGGAGGCGCATAATGTCAAAGACAAGAGTGCGAGTTGAAATGGACGACGAACAGAAAGTCCTGTTAAAACGTTCTTTAAATAAAAATGGAGCAGGACAAAAGTTCTTCACTCATGAAGTGAGACGTTTGTGTGTGCCTTATGTCCCGAAATTAAATGGACCACTTGAAAATACAGCTGTAGAATCAACGACCCATATTACTTACGGTCAGCCTTATGCAAGACGTCAGTACTATGAAAATTCCGGAAAGAACCGAAGTAAAGCACCACTTGCTGGTAAAGAGTGGGATAAGCGAATGTGGGCAGACAGAGGAAACGAAATTGTAGAATCTACAGCAAAGTTTTGTGGAGGTAAAAGAGGATGAGTGTAATTGGTGCTATCCGAGATTTCATTGCAACGTGTCCGTACCTGGATGAGTTTGAAGAGACATTTTCAAAGGTAGATATTGATTTCTTGGAAGAGAATCCAACAAATTATATGGTTGAAGCGGTGCCAGCAGAGCCGATTGTAAAGCGGTATATAAATGGAGACAGCATAAGACGTGTTGCATTTCATTTTTGCAGCAGGGTGTTCTGGGGAGATATGGAAAATATTGATACCTCAGAATTTTACGAACACTTCCAGGAATGGCTGGAAGATTGTACACGAGACAGAGTTTTTCCCAAACTTGACAGCACAAAAGAAGCTCGTTCCATTCGGGCAACAACAAACGGTTACATGATAGATGCCGAAGCAAAGACCGCTTGGTATGCAATCCAGTGTGAATTTATTTATTTTCAAAAAAGGAGACAGTAAATTATGGCAGTAAAACAGAGATATCAGGAAGCGGATTACTTAAATGTAGGAGCAGGAACAGACCAGTACGTGCTCATGGGGACCGGATTTACAAAGGTTGATGATAGCCCATCCGCACAGACTACTTCAAAACGGTATGTAAACAATAAATCTACAACAAAGTCTATCGGCTCTTATGACTGGTCTGCTCCATTCGAAATGGACATGATTGAGACAGAAGAAGCAGTGAAATTTATTGTAGACATTGGTAGAAAAGAAAAGACAGGACCGGATGCAGAAGCGGAATATATCCGTGTAGACCTGGCAGGGGCAAAAACTGCAAATGGATATCCAGCAAGAAAAAGAAGTGTAGCGATTGAAGTAGCTGAATTTACAGACAATGATGGAGAAATTACAGGCTCTGGAAACTTACTTGGTAAAGGTGACTGGGTGTTTGGATATTTCGACCCTGAGAAGAAAACCTTTAAAGAAGATGCGGGGGAGTAAAATCCCTCTCTTCTAAGCTGACAAAGGCAGTAAAAAGAGAGGCAGTAAAGAATACTGCCGAATTAAAACAGGAGGAAAAGGTAAATGGAGATTAATGGGCTTACATTGAATCTGAATGTGTTTGAAGCAAATCAGGCACAGAAACTAATAGACAGTTATGAAAGTGTTGCAAACGAAGCAGAAAGAGCACAAGGAAAGAGTTTACCAGAACAGATTAATATCCAGTGCGAAGCTATTAAAGCGGCATTTGACTATATTTTCGGAGAAGGTGTTGGAACAGCTGTGTGCGGATATGAAAATGATTTATTAAAATGTATTGATGCTTACACTGCACTTTGCGAAGAAAAAAGAAAACAGGAGCAGGTGATGAATGAGAAAACGAATCATCTGTTAGCACTGTATTCGGAATAAAATATGAGTTTTTTGACAGAAAAACCGCCAGAAAATTTAGAAGTAAATGGTGAAAAATATCCAATCAATACAGACTTTCGTACTGTTTTACGCTATATGGAAGTGGTAGAAGATGCGGATGAAACGTTAGCAGACATAGAAAGATGCTTGCAGATTTTGTATAAAATACCACCACCTCGAAATGATATTGCAGAGGCTGTAAAACAGGCAACTTGGTTTGTAAAGTGTGGAAAGAAAGAGAAAAAAGGTAAGCCATCAAAGAAAATACTTGGAATTAACAGTAATGAAGCACTGAATTTCAAGGAAGATGCCTGGCTAATTTACTCTGCTTTCCGCAGAAATGATGTGTATGGCATTGATTTACATACCATTCAATATTTGCACTGGTGGGAATTTATTGCGATGCTGGATGATATTCCGGAAACCGTGTCATTGCATCGGATTATGCAGTATCGGATTATTGATACGACAAATAAGAGTCTGTCAAAGGAGCAGGTTGCTTTTTATAAGGCAATGCAGAGATATTATAAAATCCAACAGGTAGAGGAAAATGAAGAGTTAATCAAAGCCTTGAAAGAGGGCAGAGACCCCTCACCTTATCTTTAGGAGGTGAGAAGATGGCAGACGGTAAAATTGTAATAGAAACCGGTCTGGATACCAAGGGAATCGAAAACGGACTTGGAAAAATCTCTTCGTTGGCATCAAAAGGGCTTGCGACAGCGACAAAAACGATTACTGCAACATCTGCCGCCCTGTCTGGCATGGGTGGATATGCAATAAAAGTAGGCTCCAGCTTTGAAGCAGAAATGAGCCAAGTGGCTGCAACGATGGGAATGTCTGCGGAAGAAATCCACAATGGAAGTGCAGAGTTTTCTAAGTTGCAGGAAGCTGCAAAAAATGCCGGAGCGACAACAAAGTTCTCTGCTACACAGGCGGCAGAGGCATTAAATTACATGGCTCTTGCCGGATACGATACAAACAAATCAGTGCAAACTTTGCCAACGGTGCTTAATTTAGCAGCAGCAGGCAACATGGACCTTGCGACTGCATCTGATATGGTAACAGACAGTATGTCAGCCCTTGGTGATAAAGCTGGAACGGTCGAAAGCTTTGTTGACAAAATGGCGAAGACGTCTCAAAAGAGTAATACAAGCGTCCAGCAGTTAGGCGAAGCACTTTTAACAGTGGGTGGTACTGCAAAATCACTTGCTGGAGGAGTGACAGAAGCCAATACCGTGTTGGGAATCTTCGCTGACAATGGTGTAAAAGGGGCTAAACTTTTGGTCGCTTAGATAGAAATATCTTTGAAAAAACATTGGGTGAATTCGGTGAAACCTAAATTTATTTAATCGCCGTTTATTGCAATTATACCTAATTATGATAAAATTGTAATAAGAATAGACAAGGCAATACCGAGCTAAGCTAGGAGGGAAACCACTAGAAAGCGTAGAGACTAGATAAGAAGCTAACCAGAAGCACTCATTAAAAGAGTGCTTTTTGTATGCCTAATTATCCACGAGTGCCCAACATCTTAGCAAGTAAAGTTGAAGATGAAGATATAGTCCAACTCTAAGAGAAATCTTAGTTCTAGGATAAAGAGCCTAGACAATGAAGAATAGGAAGGTGGAACCGCCCTTAGAAATGTTATCTTAAGCCTATCCGCACCAACGGATACGGCGAAAAAGAAAATGGAAGAGCTTGGTTTGAATGTATTTGACGCAGAGGGAAAGATGCGTCCTCTAAATGATACATTTAATGATTTGAACAAAATCTTAGGCTCAATGAATGAGGGCGAGAGAACACAGGTTTTAAACACCATTTTCAACAAGGTCGACTTGAAGAGCGTCAATGCATTACTGGCGAACTCAGGAGAACGTTTCGACCAGCTGAAAGGTTATATTGAAGATGCAGACGGAGCAGCCGGACAGATGGCTGATACGATGCAGGACAACTTACAAGGAAAAATGACAACATTAAATTCTGCTCTTGAGGGATTAGGCATCGGAATCTACGAGAACATCGAAGATTCTTTGAAAGAAGCGGCAGAAGAGGGAATTGGTGCAGTCGGCAGGATATCAAATGCTTTGCAAAATGGTGGACTGGATGCGGCAGTAGAGGAAGCTGGTGCAGTGCTTGCGGATTTATCCGTTAAAGTAGCACAGTCTGCTCCAAAGATGGTCAACGCATCGGTATCTTTAATCAAAGCGTTTGCAAAAGGAGTTGTAAACAATAAGAGTCAGCTTAAAAAGTCAGCAACAGAGATTGTAAATGTATTAAGCACTGGACTCATTAAACTTTTGCCAAAGAAAATGCAGGATCCAGCCAAAAAAGGAATGGACGCTTTAAAACGGACGTTCGATGCTGGATTAAAAAGTATTGTAAAGATTGCAGAACCAAACGTAAGCGGACTTGGAAAAATATTCATTAAACTTGCTGACAATATGGATAAAATAGCACCTGTTACTGTTTCGCTTGTAGCTGCTTTTAAGACTTTTAAAACAGTCAGCGGACCGGTTACAACAGTTGTATCTGTAATTACGAAGTTAAGCAGAGTATCTTCCGAAGCTGGTGGAGTAATGGCTGCATTAAATGCGGTGATGAGCGCAAATCCAGCGGCAATGATTGCAATCGGAATTGGTGCACTGGCAGGTGGAATTGCCTTTCTTGCACTTAAATCAAATGAGGCAAGCAAAGAACAGGTTGCATTCCAGAAAGAAATTGATAACTTATCCGCTTCGATTGAGAAGAATCGAAATGAATTAGACGAGTTATCCAGTTCGATTGAAAGCACAAATAACTCAGCAGAAAGTTCCGCGGCTCCTCTGGAACGTCTGAAAGGTAAATTGTCAGAAGCCTTTGATGAAACCGGAAAGATGAAACAAGGCTGTGAACAGCTTGCAGGCTCTATTTTGAATCAGCTAAATGAGGCAATGGGAACAGAGTATTCCATTACCGCAGATGGATTTATTCAGAATAATGAGGGTGTGAAGCAGTCTCTTGGAGATGTAACACAGTCCATTGATGAATATGTGCGTAGCTTGAAAAAGAAAGCTGTGCAGGAAGCTGTAACAAATCAATATGCCGATAATTTGCAGAAGCAGTCTGAAATACAGGCAGATTTAACAAAAGCCCAGAAACAGTATAATAAAGCATTAGATGAGTATGCAAAAGCGTGGAACGGAAACGATGCTAAGGCATTTGAACAGGCAAACGAAAATCTTGAAAGCACAAGAAAAAATCTTTCAGAGGCGACAAAAGAAGCAAAGAAAGCAGAAGTTCAAACCAGTTCCCTGGACAAAGTTATGGATTTACTTGGTGAGGGAACACCAGAAAGTATACAAAAGGCTTTGGATGCTTATGCAAAGATTCCAACTGAATCAGATAAAGCAGCAAAAAGTGTAAAGTATAGTCAGGAAACAATAGAAAAAGCACTTGAATCTACTGACTATGCAAAAATGTCGCAAGGCTTCAGAATGGCGGCAGAGGAAATTAAAGCCTCTGGTGGAGAAATTCCAAAGACTCTTCAAGATGTAATTACAAATGCAATTAATAATATTGAAAAATTGGGTCCAGAGGGAAAAGAAGAATTAGCTTCAAGCATGAGTGAGATGATGCAAGGAATGAAAGATAAAGTTCCGGAATTTCAACACATCTCTTCTATGACCTCTGACGAAATCATAAAGACATTTGCCACCTACTTAAAAGATAGTGGTGCACTTGGTGATGTCGGAACAGAAGCAATCGAACAGTTGATTCAAGGCATTGATGAAGTTGATACGCAGACTACTCCTGCTCAGAAAGCAAGTGATGCAGTTGATTCCACAATCAATCAGCTTGAAACTGGTGAGGATTTTATTCGGACAGCGGCAGGAAACAGTGCAAGTGCAATTACACGAGGATTTACGGAAACAGATTATTCCGGAGCAGTGTTTGCGGCGGCAAAAGCGTGCGGAATGACAGTAGATGAAGTGCTTGCGCATCAGGAAGAACTGTATATGGCGGCATTAACAGTTGCTCAGTCTGGCGCAACTGGATTTACGGCGGCAGACATGCCGGCAGTGTTTGGCTCAAATGCATCTGCCGCCGCATCAGCAGCGAATACATATTTGTTGAGCAGTGCAGAATCTATGCAGTTGTCAGCATCGGCTCTTGGAAATGCGGCAAATACCGGAATCGTTGCCGGAAATATGCCAGGAACATTTTCTTCCCAGTCTCAAAGTGCAGTATCAGGGCTTGTAAATAGCTTGAACAGCGGGGCGGGTAGTGCTTCATCGGCAGCATCAGCTCTTGGAAATGCGGCGAAATCTGGTCTTGGAAATATGTCTGTTGCTGGAAACTATCAGACCGCAGCGACATCAGCAACACAAAGTTTTGCAAGGACATTATCAGCAGGGCAGGGAAATACAAAATCATCAGCATCTGCACTTGGAAACTCTGCAAAAACTTCCTTAAAAGGAACAAATATCCCGAGTAATTTTACTCAACAGGCAAAAACCGCAACAAATCAGTTTGCAGCTGGAATCCGAAATGGAACAAATAGTGCTTCGAGTGCGGCAAGAGGACTTGGAACAGCGGCAACGAAAGGATTGAGTGGTGTTAATGTAGCAAGTTCTGCAAAATCTCAGGGAAACAAGCTGGGTTCCAGTTTTGTAGACGGAATTAATGAAAAGAAAGGTAGTGCTTCATCGGCAGCGGCTTCTCTTGGAAGTGGAGCAAGAGAAGCATTGGCAAATAATTCTGGTGGCAGTTATTCGATTGGAGTAAACTTCTCAAATGGCTTTGCGAATGGTATTCGTGCGGGCGGTTATGGGGTTGCAAGCGCAGCGGCATCTGTAGCAAGTGCGGCAGCTAATGCGGCAAAGGCAAACTTACAAATTCATTCTCCATCACGAGTGGGCGGCTGGATTGGTAAGATGTTTGATTACGGTATCAGTGGAGGAATGGAAGATAATACTTCTGTTGTAACACAGGCTGCGGAAATGGTAACCGATGCCATGCAGGTGGATGTAAAGTCTCTGCTTGGAATGATGAGAGGAGCAGTAAGTGAAACAGTTTCCAGAATCACGACAAACAAAATGCTCGAAAGAGCACCACAGGCTTACGGACATGCAGCTTCTCAAAATACAGAAGTGAAACAGGAGATTAATTTCTATCAGCCAGTTCAGTCTCCAGTAGAGATGAGCCGTGCTCTCAGAAAAGAAGCAAGGAGGTTGGCATTAACTTGAATAGGATAGTGTTTAGCTTTTCGAAAGGAGAAGAGACGCTTGTACTAGATGAGCCAGATTTTGGTGTAACAGAATATTCCGGAATTGAAGCAACAGATTATGAACTGGAAAAAAGCGTAAATTCGAACTTTATTGGAGAACGGTTAAAGCGAAAAAAAGTTCTTTCAAGACCGATTGCTATTTCAGCGGATTATCTCGGAAACGAGGATAAATCCGATAAGCGTCAGGAATTAATCCGTTTTTTCAGTCCGTTTTCTTCCGGAATTTTAACGGTGAATCATCTTGGTGTGGAAAGAGAAATTGAATACGAAGTAGAAAGTTTTCGTTTTACAAGTCAGAATATTTATGATGTTCTTGAATTTGAAATAGAACTTTCCTGTATGGATCCAATGTTCAAGGACATTGTGCAGACTGGAGAGGCAATTTCTACATGGGTAAAAGGGTGGGCGTGGAAATTCACGCTCCCTTTTAAGCTCAAAGAGAGGGGAGAACCTAAAAAGAACGTCTTTAATTCCGGACATACAGAAGCACCTATTGAAATTTATTTTCACGGACCGGCAGTTAATCCTAAGATTACGAATTTGTCTACAGGAGAATTTATCCGAATTAAGAGGGAACTGACTTCGGATGATATTTTGTATATCAATACTGCTTTTGGACAGAAGAAAGTTGAAATTATAAGAGGTGGAGTAAGCACAGATGCATTTGATTACATTGATCTGCAGTCTGTATTTTTCTCCTTGCAAGTAGGTGATAACATGCTTGAATATACGTCTGAAAACGGTTTAGACCCTCAGTCCGTGGAAGTACGATACAAAAACAGATATATAGGAGTGTAAAATGGAATATTATGGATTTTTTAATGGGGGTACGGAATATGGGCAGGAAGAATTTAACCGGTATTTTGATAATATCTATGAATCCGGAATTGCAGTAAATTCTGATGGTTCTATGCAGTACCCAATTGCAATCAGTTCCGGAAAAGTGACGGTAGGAAAAGGATTTGCTATTTTAAAAGGTTTTTATCATTATAATGATTCGCCAAAAGAGTTCCAGCTTTCTCCGGATGTAAATTATTCAAAAAAATATAGAGTGATTTTGCAGTTGAATGTTGCTCAATCATCTGTGAGACTGCTTGTAAGAGCTGGCGGTGCATCCAGTGCTCCATCAACACCGGCGCTTACAAGAACGGATTCTATTTATGAATTGTCATTAGGACAGTATAGAGTGACTAAAAACGGAGGAATTACACTTGAAAGAGATGAGAGGTCGAATAATCTTGTATGCGGTGCAATTCGTCCAAAAACTTTAACTGCTTATAATGCCGCAATGAAAGAAAATCAGCGTCTGTTTGACGAGTGGTTTAAACAACAGCAAGGAACAGGATGGCGAAACATCTATACACAGAGCACAACACCATCAGGGGCGGTGAGCGGAAGTATATGGATAAACGAATTAACGTAAGATTTTTTGATAAAAACTTGAAATTTATCGGTGAACTGGATGCTTATGAGGGGTTGGAATTTATTACACGCTGGACAAAATACGGGACGTTCCAAATTTTTGTGTATAGAATTACGAAGCAGATGAAAATAGGGAACTATATTATGCTGGATAATGACAGGAAGAAAACTGGAATTATCAAGAGAATTGAATGTTCTGACGATGATAATTCTAGTACACCCGCAACCATCAGTGGATATACACTGTTGCATTTGTTAACGCAGCGTATAACGTACCCTCCGAAAGGGCTTGCATATCATAGTTTTCATGACACTGCAGAAAATATTATCTGCAGTCTAGTAAAAGCGAATGCCACAAATGCGACAGATACAAAGCGAAATATTCCATTTTTAAAGGTGAAAGCATCCTCAGGACGTGGCGACAGAGTGTATTACCAGACCAGGTATGACAATTTAGATGAGGCAGTAACCGCTCTATGCGAAGCATCGGGGCTTGGTGTGAGTATTTCACTAATTCCGGAAAACCAACAGCTTTTATTTGAAGTTTTAGAGGGAGTTGACCGTTCTGCGAATCAAAGCAATCGTCCACCAATGATTTTTAATGTAGATTATGATAATGTCACAAATCGGGAATTTATCTCAGATATTTCTGAATATAAAAATACTGCGATTGTAGCAGGACAGGGAGAGGGAGCAGAGCGCCGTATTCGTTATGTTGGAAATGAAAATTCTGGATTAGAGCGGTATGAGCTGTTTGTTGATGCAAGAGATATAGAAGATGATACAGCACTTCCAGATAGAGGAAAGTCAAAACTGGCAGAATGTGCTTGTAATGACACTTACTCCTCAGAAGTGGATTCTTCCCAGTATAAAATTAAATGGGATATCGGAGATATCGTTGTAACGGTTGACCGTGAATATGCAGTAAACATGAATGAGAGAATTGTTGAGACGACAGAGACTTTTGACGAGAATGGATATTCTATTTCACCGACATTTGGAACGACACAGAAAACCATCTTAGAAAAAATCTCAGATATTTCCACCACTTCTATGCAGTTGGTAGAGGGGATTCAGGGAATAAAAGGAGAAGATGGAAAAACACCTCAGATGATGATAAATACCGATGGACATTTGATTGCAATTTATGAAGATTAAAGGAGTAAATAATGAGTACAGTTGATTTAGGTAAAGTAATCGGTCCGCAGGGACCGCAAGGAGCACAGGGACCACAGGGACCTCAAGGAAAGCAGGGGCTAAAAGGTGACCCAGGAGAGCCGTTTAAAATCGCTAAAATTTACAAAAGTGTATCAGCCATGAACGCTGGATATTCTACAGATGGAGTAAGTGTAGGAAGTTTTGTCATGATTGATACCGGAAGTGTAAATGATGTAGATACCGGTAAATTATATTGCAAAAGTTCAAGTGCCTATACTTATATCGTTGACTTATCTGGTGCACAAGGTATTCAGGGACCGAAAGGTGATAAAGGAGACCAAGGCATTCAGGGACCACAGGGTATTCAGGGTGTAAAAGGTGACAAAGGCGATACTGGTGCGACTGGACCACAGGGACCGAAAGGTGATAAAGGTGAACAGGGTGTTCAGGGACCGGCAGGAAGTACAGAAAGTTATATTCGTTTTGAGAAGATTTTTACCTCTACAGAGGGACAGACTTCTTTTTCTTGGACAGATTATCAGTTTCCGTTAAAAAGAAATGCTCTGGAAGTATATGTTAATGGTGTACGACAGGATGGAACGACATTTACTGAAAACTCAGACGGAAAGGGAATTAAGTTAAAAGCGGGACTTCCGGCAGGGTATAAAGTACATATCTCCGGTTTCCAGATGGTAGTTGACTTACAAGGACCAAAAGGTGACAAGGGTGATAAAGGTGATACCGGTGCAGCCGGAGCGACAGGTGCAAAGGGTGCAACAGGTGCAACCGGAGCTAAGGGCGCAGATGGCGCAACATGGTTGACCGGAACAGCTGCACCATCTGCATCACAGGGAAAAGACGGAGATTTCTTCTTAAATACATCGAATTTTGATGTATATAAAAGAGCCTCTGGTGCATGGTCGAAGACCGGCAATATCAAGGGGGCAACAGGAGCTACTGGAGCGACAGGTGCAAAAGGCGAGACAGGTGCGCAAGGACCGATTGGAGCGCAGGGACCGCAGGGGGCACAAGGTGCAAAAGGTGTGAGTATGCGTTTGAAAGGCGCATGGGCATCTGGAACTGCTTATGTCAATGATGGGACGTATATTGATATTGTGACTTACAACGGCAGTACTTATGCTTGTGCAAAAGGTCATACTGCTTCTTCCAACATCGTTCCGACAAATACTACATACTGGACTCAAATTGCAGCAAAAGGAGCAACCGGAAACACTGGCGCAACTGGAGCAAAGGGAGATACCGGAGCAAAAGGTTCGACCGGTGTCAGTATGAGACTGAAAAATGCATGGGCATCCGGAACTGCTTATGTGAATGATACATCTTATATTGATATCGTTACATACAATGGCAATACCTATGCCTGTATCAAGAGCCACACTGCTTCTTCTAGTATCATTCCAACGAATACGACTTATTGGTTACAGATAGCAGCAAAAGGCGCCACCGGTGCAACCGGAGCTAAAGGAGATAAGGGAGATACAGGTGCAAAAGGTGCCACCGGTGCAACCGGAGCAAAAGGCGACAAAGGCGATAAAGGTGATAGCCCGACGTTTCAGATTGATTCGAATGGACATTTGATTGCAATTTATCCGTAAGTAAAATGGAGGTAAGAAATGGCAAGCACAGTTGATTTAGGTAGAGTAGTTGGAGCGACTGGACCGAAAGGAGATACTGGACAAAAAGGAGCAACGGGACCGGCTGGTCCTAAAGGTGCAGATGGAACAAAAATTTATACTCAAACATCTGCTCCGACCGGAGTCGCAACTGGAACTGTTTGGATTAATATATAGTAGGAGGTAAAAGAATGGCAATTAAGAAAGCAATTTTTAAAATTTTTAATGGAAGTACATGGGATGAATACCATCACAAAACAGATTCGGCACAGGTAGCACATACAAACTCAGATAATTCTACAACAACAGCGGAAGCGATTTTTAACGGCACGACAGCAAAAGCAACATTAGCAAGCGGAAGCACAGGAGATATCACACTTAGAAAGCATGGCAATATTGTGGTTGCATTAGGAAGATTAAAAACAAGCGCAACAGCGGCAGGTGCAACACTTGCAACGATTCCAGCGGGTTATCGCCCGAATCGCTATGTGCGCCTCCTTGCTCCTCGATATGATTTGCGCTACGGAAACATCGGAATTAATACAGATGGAGTAGTAGCTCTTGTGAATGACTCACAATTATCAGAGACTAATAAAGAATATTATATTAATCTTTGTTGGGTATTAGCATAGGAGGTGGCGCAATGCAACCAGAAGTTGTAGTTGCTGTCTGCTCCTTGCTTGGCACACTTGCAGGGTCTCTTGCGGGGATTATGACGGCGAATAAGCTGACAATGTATCGCATTGAACAGTTGGAAGAAAAAGTAAAGAAACATAATAATCTGATTGAGAGAATGGTAGTGGTAGAGCAGTCCACACGGTCTGCTCATCACAGAATTGATAGTTTGGAAGAATTAGAAAGAGAGGTTCAGAATGGAAAGAGTAATTAGTGCAGAGATGCTATTGCAGTATATGAGTTACTTGCTGACAGGAATCGGAGTTCTTGCTTTTTTGGTAAGTGTAATTGTACAGTCAATCAAAGAAATGCCGGGTCTTAAAAAGATTCAGACAAATGTCATTGCATTAGTCACAGCATTGATTTTGACACCAATTAGCGTAATTATCTTGTGCACTTACTATAAAGTAGTGATTGAGTGGTATTATATTTTTGCTGCCATGATTGCTGCTTTTATTGTGTATTTAGTAAGCACAGGAGGATGGGAACGGATTACAAAAATCTGGAACAGAAGTAAATACAATAAAAAATAAACTTAGAGGGCAGAAAAGCCCTCTTTTTTTGAAGAACAAAGAGGAGATTGGCATGAATATTATTGAAACAAATTTAAAGTTCAGAACTGCTTTGACAAATAGAAACAGTACAAACAGAATTATTATTCATCACGCAGAAGCTAGCAATTGCACTGCACAGGATATTCACCAGTGGCATCTGAATAATGGTTGGTCTGGAGCAGGATATCACTTTCTTGTGAGAAAAGATGGAACTGTTTACAGATTGCGTCCGGAAGGCAAAATAGGAGCACACGCATCTGGCTCAAATTCTGATAGCATTGGAATTTGTTTCGAGGGTTCTTATATGACGGAAACTATGCCTCAGGCGCAGATTAATGCCGGAAAAGAGCTTGTAGCTTATCTTAAGCAGAAATATAAAATTAGCAAAGTACAGGCTCATAGAGAAGTATGCTCAACAAATTGCCCAGGGAAAAATTTCCCTTTTACAGAAATTGCTAATGCAAAGAGTACAAATAATACTAATACTAGCGCATCTAATACAACAGTAAATACGACAGCAAAGGAGGTACAATATATGTTCGAACCGAAAAGCTGTAAAGCTGGAGATTGCAACACAAGTGTATTGCTTTTAGAAGAGATTCTGAAAGCACGAGGATACTATGATGGGAAGTTAGATAGAGTATTTGGAAAACAGCTTATGAACGCTGTCAACAAATATCAAGTAGAACGAATGAAACAGGGTAAGAAAATCGGAAATGGTAGAGGCGATGGCATCTGTGGACAGGACATGTGGCGTGACTTGATTGCAATTTGAGTTAAGTTTCTGCTTAGGCTAATCTTAGACTAACAAAGTCGAGTTTCTACCTATTTAAATGGATGTTTTCAAATAAATTTTTGAGTGAATTGTCTGACAATAGTTGCCAGCATAAAATTACTATCAATTTGCTGGCAACTAAAAATTGTATCATCTCCGTGTTGCATTTCGTGTTGCATAGTGTTATATTTTAACATAAATAATCATGTTAAAACGGAATTGAAAATCATGAAAGTACTGTATTTACGGTACTTTTACGGCTTTCAAATAATTAGTTAAATTTAAACAATATCGCTGTTATGGGTTCGAATCCCTCATCCCCTGCTTTAAAAGTACTGTATTTACGGTACTTTTTTTATTTTGTGTTGCATTTCGTGTTGCATAGTAAAAAAAACAGTATTATTATGCAAATTGTATGTGAAATTAGAAAAATTCACATAAAGTTTGTAGAACTTAAAGTATTATATAGTGCATAAAGTTTTGGTATAATAGAACCACGACGTGCAGTTGCAAAACGATCGCAAAATCCTTTGCAACTGCACGTTTTTTGGTTTTTATATATTTTTTGTAGAGAATTGAACGAGAGAAAGGAATTAAAATTATGCCAAAAACAAAGTTTCAGGAAGTAGTATTTACAATTATGATGGTGTTCGTTATGGTTTATGCAATGATTATTTATAACATTGCGCTTAACAAAGGTGGAATGACAAATGAAGTCTTTTTACTTGCTTTTCATGAATTAGTGATTATGGGACCAATTGCGTTTATTTTAGACTTCTTCTTATTTGGATTTTTATCAAAAAAAATTGCATTTGGATTTGTAACACCGGGAAAAGATGCGCAGATTATGATTGTACTTGCAATTTCAGCAGTAACAGTATGTCTGATGTGTCCAAGCATGAGCCTTGCAGCTACGTTGCTGTTTAAACATGCAGGAAAAGACATAATTGCGGTATGGGCAGAAACAACTGCATTAAACTTCCCAATGGCGCTCTGCTGGCAGATTTTCTTTGCAGGTCCGTTGGTAAGAAAAATTTTCAGAATAATGTTTAAAGAAGCTTAAGTAAAGAAAAAAATAAAGAAAAAGAAAAAAAAAGAAAAAGAAAAGAAAAAGAAAAGGATGTCAGTGTAAATATGGCATCCTTTTGTGGTATACTAAGGGTGTTTGAACGCAGATAAGCATTCCCCCGCTTCAAGTGCGCAGAGCGCAAAGCGACTGCGTTCATGAGCAAGTAGCGAAGCGGATTGCGAATGTCCGCTTTACTGCAGATAAGCATTCGAGGATGGCAAAAAATCAAAAGGGCTGCTTTACTATTTCTGATACGCTAGTTATTACAAATTTTTTAACTTTTATTTAGGTTTCGTTAATTTTACCAATAAAGGAAAATTTGTGTTATAATGTACAAGTGTCGAATTTGGATGGAAAAGAAAAGTAGTAGTTGCAGGAGTAGTAGATAATGAAAGATACAACAAAAAAGAATAAAAATCAGCAGCCGTTTCGTTCAGAAGCCCGAAGAAGAAAAGTGGAAGCTGCAAAAAAACGGGCAATGGAAAAACAAAAGCAGGCACAGCAACATGCTGGTGAAAATCCTGAAATAGAAAAACAGATTGATTCTGCAATGGAAAAAATCATTCAGGAAACAATAGGGGAGGAAATTTCCAAGGAAGAGGCGGTAAGGGAAGCTGTTTCAGCGAAGGAAGAAGCCGGAAAAGAAGAAAACGTAAAACAAGAAAACGAAAACGTAAACCAAGAAAACGTAAAACAAGAGGAAGTTTCAAAAGAAGAAGTACCTGTAGAAAAAGAAGAACAGGAAGAAAATACAGAAGAAAAATCGCAGGAAGAAAGCACTCTCAAGGAAGAGGAATATGTCAAAGAAGAACAACTATCCGAAGAAGAACCGTTCAAAGAATCACCTTCAGAAGAGCCATCTTCAGAAGAAGCAGTGGCTTCCGCTATAGCAGTTGAGCCAATACCGGTAACAGCAGAACAGATAGTAGATTCCGAAATTTCTGATGAGACAGGTAACGCAAAAAAGAAACTGAAACCTTCGATGATTGCAGGTGCAGCAGCAGCTATTTTGGTTGTGGGATATGCAGCAGGAGCGCTTTATTATACCAATCATTTGTTTGCAGGCAGTAAAATCAATGGAATGGACTGTGCCAATATGACGGAGAAAAAAGCAGATGCGGCATTGAAAAAACAGGTTGAGTCTTACGAAATTGAATTGGATTTCAGAAATAATGAAAGCAGAACGATTTCAGGCAGTGATATCGGATATCAGTATATAGGCAGTGGAGATGTAAAAGATGTAATGAAAAAACAAAATCCGCTGTTATGGGTAAGTGGTCTGTTTTCAAAGCAAAATTATAATGTTGAGATTGATGCAAATTTTGACAAAACTGCGCTTAAAGCGCAGTTAGATGGTCTGGATTGCCTGCAGGAGGCAAATATGGAGGCACCGGCAGATGCACAGATTGCGTTTGTGGACAATCAGTTTGTGATTCAGGATGAGACACAGGGAACAACCATTGACGAAGGAACGCTGCTTACGGCATTAGAAGAAGCTGTTTGTACAAGTCAGACAAAGCTGTCAGTGGAAAAAACAGGAGCTTATGCAAAACCGAGTGTGACAAAAGATGATGAAACATTGATTCATCAAAAAGATATCTGGAACAGTTGTGCAACTGCAACCATTACATATACATTTGGTGATGAGCAGGAAGTATTAGACGGTATGCAGATTAAGGACTGGTTAAGCTATGATGAAGAGGGAAATTATGTAGAAAATAAAGAGGCAGTCATGGCACATATCAAAGAATATGTTTTAGACTTGGCGACAAGACGAAACACGATGGGACGTGACCGTACGATTACAAGCACGATGACCGGAGAGCCTGTGACAGTCAGTGGCGGAAGCTATGGATTTCGAATTGACCAGAGCGAAGAGGCAGAGCAGATTTATGAAAATATTGTGAATCATGATGTGGTAACAAGAGAGCCGGCTTATGCATCAAGAGCTGCTATTTATAGTATGACAGGTGATGATATTGGAAATACTTATGTGGAAGTTGACCTTGGAAATCAGCATTTATGGTATTACAAGGAAGGAACGCTTATCATGGATACTGATTTTGTTTCTGGAACCTACACAATTTCCGATAGAAGAACTCCATCTGGAACTTATTCTTTGATGTATAAGCAAAAAGACCAGGTATTAAGAGGTACGAGAAGGTCAGATGGCACTTATGAATATGAATCACCTGTAAAATACTGGATGCCGTTTAATGGTGGAATTGGATTCCATGATGCCAGTTGGAGATATTCCTTTGGCGGAAGTATTTTTATGTACAGCGGTTCTCATGGATGTGTCAACCTTCCGAGCAGTATGGCATCAGAACTTTATGAAAATATTGAAGCTGGATGCCCGATATTATGTTTTTATTAAAGTGAAATTTTAAATTTGGTAAAAAATAGAAGGAGGCAGAACGGACGAAACTCTTTAAATTTTAGTTTCATTCGTTTTGCTTCTTTTTTGGTAAGCTGGTAAAATAGGATAAATCTTATAGAAAAAAATGGAGAAACGAGCAGATTGAAAGATAAAACAGGCAAAACAGCAGAACGTTTAAAATCAAAAAAACTATATTTGTTGGATATGGATGGAACGATTTATAATGAAAATGAAATTTTTGATGGAACACTTGAATTTTTAGAGGAAATCAGACAAAGAGGAGCACAGTATATTTTTATTACAAATAATTCTTCAAAATCGGTGAAAGACTATGTAAAAAAAGTTAATGACATGGGGATTTTTGCGGACGAAGAAAATTTTTATACATCGAGTCAGGCGACAGCAGCCTATATTAAAGAAAATTATCCGGGACAGATTGTCTATTGTATGGGAACACAGTCTTTAGTGGAAGAACTTCAGAGTGCAGGAATTGAAGTGGTAACAGAAGCAGATGACAGAGCAAGTATTGTCTTAATTGGGTTTGACACGGAGAATACGTCAGAAAAAATAAGAAATACCTGCATTATGTTAGGAAAAGAGGTGGCATATCTGGCAACGAACCCGGATTTAGTTTGTCCGGTTAGTTTTGGGTATATTCCAGATTGTGGTTCTATGAGCATTATGCTAAAAAATGCGACGGGAAAAGAACCGTTTTTTATTGGAAAACCAGAGCCGATTATGGTAAACTGTGTATTGAAAAAGCTGGGTGTCGATAAGGAGGATGCAGTGATTGTCGGTGACCGGCTTTATACGGATATTAAAACCGGAATTAATGCAAAGATAGATACCATTTGTGTCTTATCAGGAGAGGCAGAAATGAAAGATATTTTGGAAGGTGAGATAAAACCAGACTATATCTTTGACAGTGTAAAAGAAATTTATGAAAAGCTGACAGAAGTAGAGAATGAATAAAAATATAAAACGGCTGGAGATAAGTTTCTGGCTGTTTTTTAGGAGAAACTGAAATGTTTGAGAACAGAGCAAAGCCACTGCTTGAATGGTACAAAAAAGAGAAACGGAGCCTACCCTGGAGAGAAGATGCGACTCCTTATCATATCTGGGTATCGGAAATTATGCTTCAGCAGACAAGAGTAGAAGCAGTAAAGAGATACTATGCGCGATTCTTAGAAAAACTTCCTACAATAGAAGCACTTGCAGAGTGTGAAGAAGAAATACTTTTGAAGTTGTGGGAAGGACTGGGATATTATAATCGGGTCAAAAATATGCAGAAAGCAGCAAAAGTCATTGTAGAAAAGTATGACGGAGAAATGCCTTCTGATTACGATAAAATTCTGGAGTTGCCTGGAATTGGAAGTTATACGGCAGGAGCAATTGCGTCGATTGCATTTGGAGTCAGAAAGCCTGCCGTAGATGGAAATGTGCTAAGGGTTCTGGCAAGGCAGGAAGAGTGGGAAAAAGATATTGCAAAGACGTCAACGAAAAAAGAAGCTGAGTATATTTTAGAAGAACAGATGCCGGAAAATGATGCCGGTGAATTCAATCAGAGTTTAATGGAACTTGGAGCAACCGTCTGTCTGCCCAATGGGATGCCAAAATGTGAAAAATGTCCGATTTTAAACTGTTGTAAATCAAAAAAACATGGTACAATTGAACAATATCCGAAGAAGAGTGGAAAAGTAAAACGGAGAATTGAAAAAAAGACAGTACTGTTGATTCAGAAGCAAGAATATTTTGCAGTTAGAAAACGTCCGGATGAGGGACTTTTGGCAGGGTTATATGAGTTTCCGAACCAGGAGGGATTTCTGTCTGAAAAAGAAGTGCTTTTTTTTATAGAAAAACAGAATCTGGTCCCCATTCAGATTAAGAAAATTGAAAATGCAAAGCACATTTTTTCACATGTGGAATGGCGGATGCAGGGATACTTTATTTTAGTAGAAGATACAGAGCTAAAAAAAAGCAAAGATTTTATTTTTATTGATAAAGAAGAAGCATCTGAAAACTATCCGATGCCATCTGCATTCTCGGTATATAAAAAATATATGGATAAAAAATTAGAATGAAAATACAGCAAATGCCAGATGAAGGATGAAAGGAGATTATTATGAAATTACTGTCAATAGCAGTTCCGTGTTATAATTCACAGGATTATATGAGAAATTGTGTTGATTCATTATTAAAGGGAGGAGAACTTGTTGAGATTTTGATTGTTAATGATGGTTCAAAAGACGATACTGCAAAGATTGCAGATGAATATGCCGAAAAGTATCCGACCATTGTAAGAGTCATTCATCAGGAAAATGGAGGACATGGAGAAGCCGTTAATACAGGAATCCGCAATGCAACAGGATTTTATTTTAAAGTAGTAGACAGTGATGACTGGGTCAACGAAGAAGCCTTTGAGGCAATTTTGAAAAAACTGCAGGAATTGATTGCAGGTCCGCAGACTCTGGATATGATGATTAGCAATTTTGTATATGAAAAACAGGGCGTAAAACGAAAAAAAATCATGCGTTATCGTAAATATCTTCCTCAGAATCGTATTTTTACATGGGATGAAGTGTCGAATATGCCGGTCGGAAAATATATCTTAATGCATTCTGTTATTTATCGTACAGAATTATTAAGAGAGTGTGGACTGGAACTTCCAAAACATACATTTTATGTAGATAACCTGTTTGTGTATCAGCCATTAATGTCCGTAAAAACAATGTATTATATGGATGAAAATTTCTATCGTTATTTTATTGGACGTGAAGACCAGTCAGTACATGAGGACGTCATGATTCGCAGGATTGACCAGCAGTTGTTAGTGAATCGTCTGATGGTAGATACCATTGCCGGAAAGAAAATTTCAAATAAACATTTAAGACAGTATATGTTGAGATATCTGGATATCATTACGACTGTTTCTTCTGTTATGCTGATTCGTTCCGGTACAGAAGAAAATCTGAACAAAAAGAAAGATTTATGGAAATATATTAAAAATGCAGATATAAATATTTATAGTAAATTAAGACTTGGAATCTTAGGAAGGGCAGTCAATCTTCCGGGAGCAGGCGGAAGAAATATTATTATTGCGGTATATCACGTAGCACAAAAATTTTACGGATTTAATTAGATTTAAAATTTGATTTTTAATAATTAAAAGAAAAAGCAAGAGAGTTGTAAATGATACAGTTCTCTTGCTTATTTTTGTTTGTCGTTATTTTAAAAAAATCTGTTCCGGCTGTTTCTGACGGACAGGATGTGGTTTATAGAACATCTGGTAAGCAACGATATTCAGCGCAAATGCAGAAAATACATCAATTAACGTATGTTGTTTTAAGAACACAGTTGCCAGTATAATTAAAACGGATAAGACGAATGTAACTATTTTTACCGTACGTGGATGTTTAAAGGAGTTATGTCTGCAAATTGCGATACAGCAGGCAACTGAGTTAAACACGTGAATACTTGGTAAAATGTTAGTTGGTGTATCAATCCGGTACAGATGCCGTACCAAACTGATAAAAAATCCGTCTCCGGTTAAGTGTGGTCTTAAATCCTGACCATTTGGATAAAAATAGGAAACAACTAAAAACAATGTCATTCCGAGTCCCAATGTAAAGATAAGCTGGTAATATTCCTGCTTATTTTTATTGATGAAAGCAAAATAACCAACGGTTAATGCAATATAAAGAAACCACATTAGATAAGGAATAATAAAATACTCACAGAAAGGAATCATGTCATCTAATTTTAAATGAATGATATGAGCTTTTACATTGCGCTGTTCGAGATATTGAAAAGCCCATAAATAAAAAATGCCATATACAGGTACAATCCAAACATGCTGGTATTTTTTTAATAGCTTCATGAAATTCACCTCTTCTCCAAGTATTAAGTATTGACATTATAGCATAGTCAAATTCCAATAACAATGGGGTTCATGTTAAATTTAGAAAACATTTACACATCATTCATTTTTGGGAATGAAGCTGTCGAAAATGAAGGAATCGAAGCGTTTTTTAGAAGCTTCAAATGTTTCCGGAGAGCGCAAAGTCCATGCAAAAACCGGTGTTTTATAAAGACATTTATTTAAAGTAAAGCTTAAGTTTTTATAGTCTTTATAGGAATAAGCGATAAAATCAGGTCTGCCAATGCAATTAATTAACAAATGTTTTACAAGAAAACTTAATAAAAATCCACCTTCTGCCACGGGGTTGGTCAGATTGGAAGAAAGCTGTCCACGGACAACCTCGGGTCTGTGACGACGATACCACAATAAGGCAAGTGAATTAAAGGATTCGATGCAGTAGCTTCCATGATATTCTTGTAATAGCTGATCCACGAGAGCGCAAGGGTATGTATGGAAAGAATGTAATTTGATTTCGACTAAAAGTGGAACCTGACCATTTACCAGTTTTAAGACATCACTTAAAAGAGGAATGGTTTCCCTGGTATTCTGAAGGCAGAGCTCCTGTAATTCTGCATAAGTTTTGGTTTCAAGCGGAATATCAATTCCACACATCCGGCCAAGGGAATAATCATGAAAAACAACAATCCGGTTATCTTTTGTAACCTGTACATCAAGTTCAATCCCGTATCCTTTTTCAATGGCACGTGAAAATGCCGGCATAGAATTTTCAGGGATTCCCAGTTTTGGATTAAATAATCCACGATGGGCAAAGAGCTGATGGGCAAAACGCTTGGTTTGTTCTTTTCTGGTAAAACGTGGCATAATACAGTAAAAATAAAATGCCGGACAAAGAACAAGAAACAGTAAAATTAAAAACAGTACTTTCATATGAATTTCCTTCTTTCTTGTCAAATTAAAGGCTTCTGTCTTCTCACTTATTGTAGCAGTTTCTTATTGAGAGAACAAGTGAAACATGATATAATTGACAGAGATAAAAATTAGGAGGAAACTATCATGGAAAATGAATACATCAAATTTACAATCGGCAAGAAAAAAGACATTGCGTTAATTGCCCATGATAATGAAAAACCAAAGTTAATTGAATGGTGTAAAGAAAACTATGATATTTTGAAAAAACATAATCTTTACGGAACCGGAACAACTGCAAGACTGATTGCGGATAAAACGGGGCTTACGATTAAAGGCTATAACAGTGGTCCGCTTGGTGGAGACCAGCAGATTGGTGCAAAAATTGTAGAGGGTGTTATTAATTTTGTTGTATTCTTTTCAGACCCGCTTACTGCACAGCCACATGACCCGGATGTAAAAGCATTGATGAGAATCTCTCAGGTTTATGATATTCCGATGGCGGTCAGCAAGGCAACCGCAGATTTTATGATTCACTCTGAATTTATGGATAAAGAATATGTACATGAAGTGATTAATTTTAAAAAGAATATTCAAGAACGTGCAGAGTCTATGTAATTTGTGTATCTGAAGTTTCGATTTGAATAAATATAAAAATGGATGTCGGTTTTCCGGCATCCATTTTTGTTGAGAAATAGTAAAGCGGACATTCGCAATCCGCTTTGCTGCGTTCAAGTTAAATAAAATTATCGTGTTGTAATCCAGGTTGAATACCCGTCCAAGCGCAGTCTGCGTTCCATTTTAATTGCATTTTCCAATTGATGAAATGCCCCAACCTGTACTTTATAAAATCCATCCTCTTCAAGGATAAAAGCGGGATAACCCATATCCTGTAATTCATAAAGCTGATTATCGGCATTTGCTTTTTGACGGAATTGTCCGGTCTGAACTCGATATAGAACAGAGGAAGAATGTTCCGGTTCTTCGGTCTTTGTTTCGTCAAGTGTGCCAAGAATAGCATAAGCAATTGCCTCGGCAATATCATCAAATTTTTCATCAAACAGAGCATTGTCTGAATCGTTATTAATAAAACCTGTTTCAATTAAAACTGCCGGCATGCGGGTGCGTCTTAAAACAACAAGCCCAGGTCTGGCACTGACTCCTAAATCCTTAAATCCAAGCTCGCCAAGTGCACCATTGATATTTTTTGCAAGTTCCGCTTTTGTTCCTGATAAATCATAGACGAGAGATTCTACTCCGGAATACTGATTCGGCATGGGGCTGGAATTTCGATGAAAAGAAAGGAAAAAATCAGCTCCATCTTCATTTGCAATCTGCGCTTTTTCAAAAGGGGTCTGATAAGTATCATCGGTTCGGGTGTAGACGACATCAACTCCATTTTCAGATAAAATCTTACCGACAGCCATAGCAAGATTCAGGTTGTCATTTTTTTCTTCTCTTCCTTTATAAACAGCTCCGGGGTCAACACTGCCACCGTGACCTGCGTCAATTACAATCTTTGTTGCCAAAATGAAAACTCCTAAGAATTGCTTTCGATATTAGTATACGCAGAGGGATAGAAGGGGTTCATACCCGATACGCCTGATTGGTACGGACAAACTTTACAATTAAAGGAATTACCATAAAACACCAGATAATCGGTTCAGCGATAATAATTCCCATATATCCAAGTACTGGTGCAAGTAAAAAGGCAATCAAAATTTTTCCGACCAGTTCAATTAAACTTGAAAAGACCGGAGTAATATGGTCGCCGATTGCCTGAAGTCCGTTTCGCAAGATAGAAATTCCGGAAGATACAAAGTAAAACAGGGAATTTACTTTTAAGTATAAGGAAGCCGGGTCTGTGACAGCGGTTTCTTTTGTTCCGGTAACCAGATAAATAAAAAATGGTGCACAGGTATAAGCGAGAAAAATAATAACAAGCACCCACAGCCAGCATAAAAGCAGTGACTGTCGGATTCCTGTTTTTACACGGTCAAACTGTCCTGCTCCAAAATTTTGACTGCAAAACGTAGACATAGTAATTCCCATAACAGAAATCGGTAAAAAGTTAAATTCCGTTACTTTTCTTGCAGCGGTATGGGCAACGATGATATCTGTTCCAAAAGTATTGATAGTGCACTGCAGGGCAAGAGTTCCAAAGAAAACCAGAGACATCATAAGTGCCATTGAAAAACCGGAGGAGTACAGTTTTTTCACCATTTTTGAATCAAGATGAAAATCCGCTTTTTCCAGATGGAAAATCGGATAGCGTTTCCACATATAAGTAAAACACAGCACAACCGAAACCATCTGGGATAAAATGGTGGCATAAGCCGCTCCACGGACTCCAAGATGAAAGACCAGAATAAAAGTTAAATCCAGTACAATGTTTAATAAAGAAGCACAGATTAAAAATAACAGCGGTGCAACGGTATCTCCAACTGCACGCAAAATTCCTGCGAGGGCATTATAAAGCATGGTAATCAACATTCCGATAAGCAGGATGCGGATATAAGCAGATGCAGAATCAAATAAATCCTGTGGCACATTCAAAAGATGCAGCAGAGGATTTAGGAAGAGTAAAGCAAGTGCCGTTAAAAGGATGGTTGTGATAAAACTTAATAAAAAAGTGCCGGCAGAAGCTTTTTTTAGCTGGTCAGTCTGTTTTGCACCAAAGCATTGGGCGACGATAATGGAAAACCCATTGGTTAGTCCCTGTAAAAAGCCAATTAATAAAGTAGTGATTGCTGTTGTCGCGCCGATTGCCGCGAGGGCTTCGTTTCCAAGGGTGCTTCCTACGATTCGAGTGTCTGCCAGACTGTAAAAAAGCTGAAAAATATTTCCAAGACAGACTGGAAGAGCAAACGAAAGCATTAAGCGGGTCGGGTTGCCTTTTGTTAAATCTTTCATAGATGACTCCTTTTTTATAAAACTTCATAAATTATAACGCTTTTGGATGTCTGGATACAAGAGAAAAGTAAGGAAATGTGAAGAAAATCTAAAAACAAAATAAAGATATAAGGAAAATACTTTTCATAAGTCGGCAGAAGTGCTAAAATCGTAATCAGCATAAAAAAAGGATGGACAAGTATGAAGAAACCACAGATGAAAGAGGAAACCAGAAAGAAGATAGATAATTTCTGGTATTATTACAAAATCCATGTATTGGTCGTTGTATTTATTTTATTTGTTGCAAGTGTTTTTATCAAAGATATCGTAACAAAAGTAGATTATGACTATTCCGTGGCATTTGTAACAGAGGAAATGATGACGAATGAAGAAATCTCTTCGATTCAAAGTGTATTTGAAAGAGAGGCAGAAGATTTAAATGGAGATGGTGAGATACACGTTGAAGTGCAGAATTATACAATTCCACAGGGAGACAGTGCAGACCCTCAGTTGGTTGCAGCAGGACAGACAAAACTTACGGTAGATATCCAGGAGGGAACGAGTATGATTTTCTTTTTAAGTCCTGGATGTTATGAAAGCTATAAAGACAGTGGCGTACTTCCGGCAGATGAATCAGAGTATATAAAGTTTTCGGATTGTACGGGTTATGAAGAAGCAGGAAGTCCAAAAGAGTTAGGCGATTTGATGGGAGCACTGCGCTTGGTAGAAGATACCAAACTGAAAAAAGACCAGAATAAAATGGACTATTATGAGGCGAACAAGGAATTGTTTGAAAAATTCACTGAAAAAACATTACGGGGCGAATAAGAGGGAGGTCATTCTATCAGAGATATCTAATAGAATGGCTTTTTTTCAAAATCTGTAGTATAATAACAAAGATTATGTCGAAAGAAAAGAAAGGCAGATAAAACTATGTTTGGATATATTACAGTGGATAAGCCGGAGATGAAAGTAAAAGATTTTTATCGATATAAGGCTTATTACTGCGGACTTTGCAAAAGTCTTCAAGAAAATTATGGATTAAAGGGAAGAGTGACACTTAGTTATGACGTTACCTTTCTGGTTTTGGTGTTGACTTCCTTATATGAACCGAAAGAAGAAAAAAGCGAGTCGAGATGTCCGGTACACCCGATAAAAAAAATTCCGATTTTGCAAAATGAAATTTCAAGATACGGGGCAGATATGAATCTTTTATTGACCTATTATCATTTTGAAGATGACTGGAAAGATGAAAAAAGTTTAAAAGGAATTGCGGGAATCCATTTCTATAAAAAGCAGGCAAAGAAAATCTGTAAGAAATATCCAAGGCAGAGCCGTGTCATCTGTAAGAGATTACGAGAGCTTGCCGTATATGAACAAAAAGGAGAGACAGATATTGACCTTGTAGCCGGAACTTTTGGGCATCTGATGGAAGAATTGTTTGTTTTGAAACAAGACAGATGGGAATCGTATTTAAGAAAATTTGGTTTCTTCCTTGGAAAATTTATTTATATTATGGATGCTTATGATGACTTGGAAAAAGATTTAAAAAACGGAAGTTATAATCCATTAAAACCGTTTTATCATTCACGGACAAAAGAAGAGTATGAAAACAGTGTACGTGAAATGCTGGTTATGATGATGGCAGAGACCGGAAATGCCTTTGAACATCTTCCATGTGTTGAGGAAAGCCAGATTATTAAAAATATCATCTATTCAGGTGTATGGTCTAATTATAATAAAATTCAGAAAGAAAAACAGGAGAAGGAAAAAAATGTTAAATAATCCTTATGAAGTGCTTGGAATTTCTCCAAATGCTTCCAATGATGAAGTAAAAAAAGCATATCGCGATTTAAGCAGAAAGTATCATCCGGATTCTTATGTGGATAATCCGCTTGCAGATTTGGCAGAAGAAAAATTTAAAGAGGTACAGGAAGCTTATGACCAGATTATGAAAGAAAGAGACGGCGGATATCAAAGCGGATATCAGAGTGGTTCTTATCAGCAGAATTCCGGTTATCAGTATCAGGGAGTTTCTGAAGAAGAACAACGTCAGTATCAGGCAGCAAGTAATTACTTAAATGGACGTCAGTATCAACAGGCATTAAATGTACTCTCTGGCATGAAAAATCGAGGAGCTCACTGGTATTATTTAAGTGCAATTGCCAATATGGGACTTGGAAACAATATGAATGCATTGAATCTGGCAAAACAGGCGGTCAGTATGGAACCTGGAAATGCAGAATATAATAATCTGGTAAATCGTCTTCAGTGGAATACACAGCGTTATCAGGGAATGGGAAATCCTTATGGAGCGGGCAGTGGAAGTGCTTGTGGAACTGGAAATTTTTGTTGCGATTTATGGTGTGCAGATAGTCTGTGTGAATGTATGGGAGGAGACCTTTGTTCATGCATATAAATGCAAAAAAAATGGCTGTTTCGGGTATTTTAATGGCAGTGACAGTTTTGCTGGTGTGTTTTGGAGGGATTTTGGAATCCAATACCTTGTTTTTACTTGCCGGAGCAGCGTTTTGTGTAGGAATTATCATAAAAGAATACGGACTAAAAACGGGAGTTGCATTTTTTATCGGAAGTGTGATTTTAAGTTTACTTTTTACCCCTCAAAAACTGCATTGTATTACTTTTGCTTTGATGGGAGGTTACATTGTTTTAATTGAGGCGGTATTTCGGATACTTGGAATGCATCCGGACTGGAAACAAAGAAAGCTTTATTTTAACCTGTCAAAGGTTTTGGTTTTTAATCTGCTCTATCTTCCGGCACTTTTTATTGCACCGAAGCTGTTTTTTGCCGGAAAATTGTCAGATAAAGCCAGGCTTATTTTAATACTGGGAGGACAGGCTGCACTTTTTGTTTATGATAAAGCTTACGAGTATTTTTTAGTACAGATATGGGAAAAATTGAGAAATAAGTTATTTGGAAAACAAAATTAAGATGAAAAAAGAGGAAGAACATTTATGCATATTTTAAAAATACTGTCAGGTCCGTTGATTGGAGCTGTCATCGGATATTTTACAAACTACCTTGCGGTAAAAATGCTGTTTCGTCCCTTGCATCCGGTTAAAATCGGAAATTGGACGCTTCCGTTTACTCCAGGTGTAATTCCAAGAGGAAAAGCGCGTCTGGCAAGGGCACTTGGAAGTGCAGTAGGGGAACATCTGCTGACGAAAAAAGATTTAGAACAGATGCTGTTATCAGATGGAGTCAAGCAGGCAGTAGTAAGCCGTGTCAAGGAAGAAGTACGAAAAACTGCAGAGAGTGATGAAACGATAGAGACATTTTTATTGCGTTATGTAGAATCAGAACAGTATAATGAGACAAGAAAGAAATTAGAAGATTTTATTACCGGGCGGATTTTAGATGGACTTGATAAAATGGATGTCGGAAAGGTAATTGCAGAAGAGGGTGCAAAAGAAGTTAAGAAGAAATTTGAGGGTTCTATGGTGTCCATGTTTTTAAATGATGATTTAATTCATTCGATTGCCGAGCCGATTGGAAATAAAGTGGGCGAATATATTAAAGAAAATGGTCAGGAAAAAATCCATCCAATTGTAGTTGGTGAAATAGCAGCAGCAGAAGAAAGACCAGTCAGTGAGGTACTGGGAGGGCTTGTTTCAAGAGAAGAAAAAATTGGAACGGTAATAGAAGCGGTATATGAAAAATTTGTCAGTGAGGAAGCTGGCAGATTTGCCGAACAGTTCCATATTGCAGAAGTGGTAGAAGAAAAAGTAAACCAGATGGATGTACTGGAAGTAGAAAATATTTTGATGAGTATTATGAAAAAAGAACTTCATACGGTAATCAACCTTGGAGCACTGATTGGATTTGTCATTGGTTTATTGAATCTATTATTGTAGGAGATTTATTCGAATTTTACAAAATGTGGGTACAAACTTGGCAAATGGTATGATATGATATGGATGGAAAAAATGCTCGGAAAACATGAAAATCCACCAAAAGAAGTAATTCCGATACAAAGACTGGATGCTAAATCTTTGCTGGAAAGAATGGACTCTGAGAAATAAGTTCCTATAATTTTTCCCAAAAAAGATTTTGATGGTACATAAAATCAAAGGAGGCAATTATGGCAAAATCAACAGTTTATTTTACAGATTTTCGCTGTCCGGTAGGGACAAGCCAGTTAGAAAAACTGAAAAAACTTTGTATTGCAGCAGGAATCAAAGACATTGATATGGAAGGAAAATTTGTTGCAATTAAAATGCATTTTGGAGAGCTTGGAAATATGGCATTTCTGCGTCCAAACTATGCCAAAGTAGTAGCAGACCTCTGTAAAGAACAGGGAGGACTTCCATTTTTGACAGACTGTAATACGTTATATCCAGGCAGTAGAAAAAATGCACTGGAACATTTAGACTGCGCAAATTTAAATGGATTTAACAGCATTACAACAGGATGCCAGATTATCATTGGTGATGGTCTTAGAGGCACAGATGAAATGGAAGTTCCGGTTGTAAATGGAGAATATTGTAAAACTGCCCGGATTGGACATGCAATTATGGATGCAGATATTTTCATCAGCTTAAGCCATTTTAAAGGACATGAAGCGACAGGATTTGGCGGTGCAATCAAAAATATTGGAATGGGATGCGGAAGCCGTGCCGGAAAGATGCAGCAGCATGCCAGTGGAAAACCGGCAATTAATAAAGAGTTATGCCGCGGATGTCATCGCTGTTCAAAAGAGTGTGGCAGTGATGCAATTACTTATGAAAATAAAAAAGCAGTGATTGACTATGATAAATGTAAGGGCTGTGGACGCTGTATTGGTGCATGTAGTTTTGATGCCGTTTATAATCCAAACAGCAGTGCAAATGAATTGTTAGACCGCAAGATGGCAGAGTATGCACAGGCAGTCTGTCATGGACGTCCATGCTTCCACATTTCACTGGTACAGGATATCAGTCCAAACTGTGACTGCCATGGAGAAAATGATGCACCGATTCTTCCGGATATCGGAATGTTTGCAAGTTTTGACCCGGTTGCATTGGACCAGGCATGTGCGGATGCCTGCTTAAAGGCAAAACCAATTGAAAACAGTCAGCTTGGAGAACATCTTTCACAGGAAGACTGGCATTGCCATCACGACCACTTTAAAGATTCCAATCCGAATATTGAGTGGAAAGCGACACTGGATCAGGCAGAAAAAATTGGTCTGGGAAGCAGAGAATATGAATTAAAAATTTTAAAATAAAAAAGAAATCTGCGCAGAACATGTTTCAATGCTCTGCGCAGATTTTTTAGATGCTCTGCTAATTTAGATGCCGAGTAGTTCACTATAATTTTTTTAACAGCACGTAACGTGGCAGTCCGCCATAAAGTGTGGCAGTTAACTGAATTTCATATCCATTTTTCAGCATATTATTTAAACTGAATCGGTTATCTGGATGTACGGTTGTCAGACACAGGCAATGTTGAAACTGATGTTTTAATTGTGCTTCGGCATTTTGAAGCATACGAGACTGCAGATGATTTCCCTGAAACTCAGGAGAGACAACAGCGGAATCCATATAGACTGTCTGCTGCATCTGAGTATCAGAAAAATTCAGTATCTGTCCAAGATAGTTCTCTGAAACAGCAGGATATTTAATGACAAAGAAACCGGAAAGTGTTTTATCCTTTGTCCGTGCTGTGACAATAAATCCGTGTTTTTCAAGATGCTTTTTTAAATAAACATCATCATCGGCAGCAAACCATTCAGGGTGCTCCATTGTCTTATGTGCCTGATTCATTAATAGGCTTAGTTCGTTTAAATCTTCTAATGTGGCATTTTGCATAGTAAAATCCATAGCATAAACCTCCTAAAATAAAATAGTGGTATGATAAATTTCATATAAAAAATAAGTTAAGGCTAGTAAATCTGCACTTCCGCCGGGACTTAAATTTGCTTTGACAAACTCTTTATCAATTACAGGAAGAACTTCAAGCTGTTTTTCGTAACTGCTGTTTCCTAAAAAAGAGGCAAGCTGTGTACGAATCGTTTGTGCAGTCTGATAATCAGAGCGGGTAATTAGATTGCTGTCCTGTGTGTAAGCAATATAGTGCAAAAGTAAAATACAGCCGGCATCATTTTTGGAAAAACCTGCTTGTAAAAGTTTTTTGTAAAGTGGAAGTCCAAGCTGAATTAAAGAAGGAAATCCTTTTTGGGCTTCTCCACGGATTCCGGTAACTTGATACTTCAAATAAAGTTTCTCTCCGTGAGTAAGAGAGGCAGAATCTTTTTTAGAAAGCAGTTTCAAATCATCAAGGAGATGAACTAACATTTCTTTGATGATTTCTGACAACTTGTCTGTTGTATCATCCAAAAAAGAAAGAGAAGGTATGGTTTTCTTTGAAACAGTATATCCAAGGGTACAGCATAAAATCCCACCGGAAAAGACGGCTCCTTTATGGGTATTGACTCCATTTGTTGCCTGATACATGGTCTGTTCTGCTTTTAATCCAAGTGCACGAAGAGAAGAAAAGACTTCAGGAAGAGGTGTGCCATGACATCCTGCTTCCAGACCAAGGCGTGCACTTTGACAGAAATAAGGAAACAGATTGTCTGCACTTTTTAAGAAAAGTTCCCGATTCATGTCTTTATGGGAACCATTGTGGCAGCGGTCAACCAGCCCTGGCTTTAAGGTAGTATTGACTTCTGAAATCAGTGCCTGTGTCATCTGTGTTCCGATATAAGAAGAAAACACTTCAAAAAAATGCGCTTCAATGATGGAAAGAGTTTTTTTGGAAAGTTCCTTTGCGGAATGAGTGCGGGAACGGGAACAAACAAAAACAGGATTGTCACAGAGCAGGCAGGTGCGCCCAGAGAGTCCAAGCTCGGTGCGGGAGACTTTGGTAGAATCAGGGCGTAAAACATCCAAATCAAAGATACGGCCAAAAGAAGAGCCATCTTCAAATGCAGTCATATAGGATTTTAAAGTTTCCGGTGTGGTTCCTTTGATTAGAAAAAATGCTTCATATCCGGTATTTTCTTCCATGATCTTTTTAGTTAATAACGTAAGCTGATGCGTTGTTAAACAGGATTCGATAAAACGAATTCCCTCATAAAAAGCCCAAATGGTATAAGGAAATACTTTTATTGGACCGGGAATATTTAAAGTAAAGCTGATTAAGGCACAGTTTGATTCAAGAGTATGGCCTGAAAGCAGTTCCTGTTGAATCCATGCACGGTGTTCTCTTGCATCGAGAATTTCAGCCATGGTAATTGGAGTTCCAGTACTCCAGTTTTTATTGAGTAAATCTGACATTTTATAATCCCTCCTTTTGCGATAAGAGAGAAACTCGAAGTTTTTGTCCGGCTTCAGAAACCAGGTATTCGTAAGTTGAAGCCGGAACAAAATTTTTTAATGCCTCCAGCTGATTTTCAAGAAACAGTCTGCGGACAAGAGTGGCACTGATAATGGTGTCATCATTTTGCTTTCTGGGTAATTCAAAAACATCAATGCCATACTTTGGAAGGAGCGTTTTCATTTGCTGATTATAGGCATTTGTAACTTTAGAAAAAGGTTCTTCTCCGACAAAACGTGCAGTAATATGAAAGGCAGGCGCATAGTAATGTGCAAAAATTTCGAGGTCAAGTTTTGCGGTGTCATCATTGATAATAGCGCGCTCTTTTAAAAAATAATCCGGAAAAGTAGCGTGTGAAATCAAATAATCGGAACTTCCATGTACAGAGACGTTAGACAGATGGCTACAGCCTTTTTTAACAAGTTCGAGACGAACATCGGATGGAAATTCCGAGGCATCCTCCGATAAAACAAATACATGTAAGAGACTGCTTTTTTTGGCTGCTGTCTCCACCAGATATTGATGACCTTTGGTAAATGGATTGGCATTCATAACAATTGCACTGACAGGATGTGAAACATCAGAAGAAACAGCCAAAAATGGTGCAGCTTCTGATTTTAAATACTGTACAATTCCATCTTTTCGGTTTTCTAAAAGAAGCATGGTATCAGTTGCAATAATTTTATAAAATCCCATGTCGGTAAATACTGTCTGATAGGAAGGTTTGGTAAATAAAAACAGGTGAGAAATCCCAGATTGTGCTGCCTGTTTGACAAGTTGGGTGACAATTTTGGCAAGGAGACCTTCTCCTTGATAAGTCTCGTCAATTGCGATACATTTTAAGACATTCTCATAACGTGAACCACAGCCTAAAATAGACCCGTTTTGGTCTGTTAAGAGAACGGAGTAGGAATAAAAGGAGTCCGGAGTCAGTCCGCTTTTTTTAAGAAAAGCCTCCATCTGTTTTTGCTTTCTCCCATGAAAAGGAAAACCCTCTTCGAGATAAGTATTTGAAAGATACATAAAAAAATCCCCCTTGATAAATAACATATACTTTATGTAAGGGTATCATATTTTAGGGAAGACTGACAAGGTTGAAAGTTGAAACCGCAGAAATTTTGCGGTATAGTAAAGATATCTTGGATGATAGAGAAGGAGAACAAAAATCATGAGCGAAAAAATGAGTGTAAAAAAAGCAGAAGAGTTTTCAACCAGTAACTGGTCAGGGGGAACAACCACCCAGCTTTACATTTATCCGGAAGATGGAAATTATGCAGAAAGAAACTTTCAGGCAAGAATCAGCAGTGCGACCGTAGACGTTGTGAAATCAGAGTTTACCAGTCTGCCAAATGTGAAACGTTATCTGATGATTTTTGAAGGACACCTGGATTTGATTCATGGTGTTAATACAAGAGTAGAATTAGAACCGTATCAGGTGGACGAATTTGACGGTGGAATTCCGACTGTCAGTTATGGAAAGGTCGTAGATTTTAATCTGATGTTAAAAGATGGAGCAGATGGTGTAATGGAAACCGCACAGCTTAAAACTGCACAGCAGGCTGTGATTGAAAGAGAAAAAGATTATAATCTGTTATGTATTTATGTAAAAGAAGGCAGTATGAAGATTGCAAATCAGAAAGTGAGTGCCGGAGAACTTGCAGTAATCGAGGACTGGGAGCATCCTGTAGAATTAAAAAATGAGGCAGAAGCGACTGCAAAAGCCGGAATCTGTAAAGTGAAAACCGTATAGATATAAGAAAGGAAAAAAATCATGATAGAGATACTGGTACTTCAAAATCCGAAAGTGCTGGTAAATAAACAGGAGATGATGTTTCCATATAAAAAAGTAGAAGCTTTGCTGTATTATATGGCAGTGGAAAAATCAGCGACAAGAGACCAGATTGCAACGCTTTTATGGGAGGACTGTGATGAAAGCTCGGCAAGAAAAAACTTACGTCATGCGCTTTATACGATTCGTAAAGTGTTTGGAGAAGAGCTGATTACATCACCTACCAGACAAAATCTGGAATTAAATCAAGAACTGGAAATTGAAAGTGATTATGACCGTTTTTTAGAGGAAAATGAGAAAAACGGAACGGAAGTCTATAAATCAGATTTTCTGCAAAATTTTTATTTGAAAAATGCGGGTGCGTTTGAAGACTGGATAAATTTCAAAAGGGGAAAATTAAAAGAGATTTATTTGAACCGCCTTTACGAAAAGATGCAGAATGTTGAACATCTTTCCCTGAAAAAAAGAGAAAAATTATTTGAACGGTATACAACTGCAGAGCCGATTGATGAGAGGATTTATATGATGATGATGCAAATCTATGCCAAAGAAGGTTTGTATTATAAAGGAATCCGAATTTATCAGCAGCTGTCGGAGAAACTTCATACAGAACTTGGAATTCTTCCCGGAAAAGAAATTCAGGAATTTTACAATGAACTGATGGAAAACTGGGTCAGTGAAAGCGAGCATAAGGAAGATGAGACACAAGGCGATGGACGAGAGAGAGAGCGTTGCCTGCTTCGTGGAATTTACCGTAAATTTTTAGCAGGGGAAGATGAGACGGTATTTTTAGCAGGAGAGAGCGGAATTGGAAAAACTTATCTGGCGGAGAGCTTTTTGAAAGAAATTCAGGAAGAATCAGTATTGATTATGCGTACCTCCTGTCTGGCAACAGAAAAAAATATGACACTTCAGGCGTGGAATACGTTGATGATGGAATTAAATACTTATTTGAAAGAGAAAAATATGACACTGCCGATAGAATATTTAAGAGCGGCAGACCAGCTGTTTCCACTTTTTTCAAGAAAAGAAGAAATTGTTCTGTTTGAAGATGTTGAAATTTCCTATAGTTACCGCACAGCGAGAAATCTGATCTTAAAATTATTTGAAGAACTTGGAAGACAGATAAAGGTTGTCCTGTTTTTAGATAATATTCAAAATATGGATGCATCAAGTCTGGACTTTTTATCTTTGCTGATTCGTTCTCGAAATAAAAATCTGTTTATTCTGGGTACTTGTCCGGTAAACTGGGAGGATAGATTAAAGAAGAGTCTGTCGGTGCTTGTAAAGGAAAAACAGATTACAAAAATTTTTGTTTCGCCTTTCAGCCGAAAAAATGTAGAACAGATATTAGTAGAACGTCTTGGAAGAAAGAATGTAACAGAAAAATTCTTAAACAGTATTTACGAAGAGACAAATGGAAATCCATTTTTAATTCATACATTGTTGGATTATTATAAGGGCATGGATTTAAAAGAAGACGAGGTTGTGCCGATGACTCAGGTCTGGAAGATGCGTCTGGATTCGCTTCCATATAAAACCAGGAAGGTATTAGAGCTGATTGCATCTTGTCAGGCATGGTCTGACATGGAAGCACTTGTTGCAATTTTAAGGCAGGATGAACTGGAAATTTTAGAGGCAATTGAAAGGTTAAAAGAAGAACATTTTATTTACGAAAAACAGGAAAAAGAATCGGTTCGTTTTTATTTTATTCATGAAAGTACTCAGCGTTATGTACATATTCAGATGTCCCCATCAAGGCGTAGAGTGTTTCACAGTAAACTTGCAGAATATATTGCAAAAAGTCCGATTTATGATGCCAGTCGTTTTGAACGTTTAATTTATCACTATTGTCTTGCAGGAAATAAAGAAAAAACTTTAGAGTATAAGATTCTTGCTCTGCAAAATTATGCCTATAAGTCGTATGAGCATTATCCGGTTGCACCGCTTATGTCCGGAATAAAACAGGAGAAAGAAGAATCCGTGTTAGAATATTGTGACCGGCTGGAAGAAGAATTGAAAGATATCTACGAAGAGAGTGGGCAGCAGGAAAAATATATTCGTTTTCATGCAATTTTAATGGAAACACAGGCACAGTATTGTATTCCGCAGGGATATTACAGACGAGGAATAGAATGTATTGAAAAAGCATTAAAATCCATTGGATGTATTGGAGAGGATGCAAAGGAAAAAATCCATTGTTTACGATTTCTGATTTATTATCGTCTGAATATCTGGGAAACAGAAAATTTAGAAGAACTTTTAGAAGAAAGTCTCAAACTGGCACAAAAACAGGGATATCAGGAAGAATATGCGATTACCTGCAGATTGTATGGAATTTATTATGGCATGATTGGAAAATTTGAAGAGGCAGAAGAAAAACTGGAAGAAGCTTTGGAATATTTTAAAAGAGTTCCATTAAAAGAACGGATTTATGCGTCAAATATTTCCGGATGTTATAATTACATAGGGGAAATTCAGAGAAAACAAAAACATTTTAAAGAAGCAGAAGCGTATTATAAACAGGCAATTGCAGTTTGCCGGAAGAATCATATTCCGTGTACACCGGCTGTTTACTGCAATCTTGCCAGGGTTTATCAGGAACTTGGAGAAGTAGAGAAAGGTGAACTCGTTTTTTATCAGGCAGATTTATTGTATGAAGAATCTTATATGTTGATTGGACGTTCGATCGCGAAGGGGACTCTGGCGCTGCTTGAAGCGAAAAAGGGAGAATTTGAAAAGGCTTCGCTTTATCTGATGCAGGCAAAGAAAAGTGCCAATCAGTTGGGTTCCCCTTATGCAAAGGGACTTTTCGCCTTGCATGAATGGGAATTAAAAAAGAAATATTCAGAAAAATTCAAAAAACTTTTGACAAAAGAAGCAGAGGACTATCGAAAAGAAGCAGAATATTATTTAAAACCATTAAAAAGTGTATATGAATTAGAAAAAATTTAAAAAATATATGAATTTTTTGCGTTTTTTTGACTACTCTTATGTTAGAGTATAGTCACAGTAAAGATACGAATATTCCATTATTCGTAAAAAGTGAAAGCCGTTGGGTAGACGGGATTTGTTCATGAATACTGAGCACGAAAGTATTCTTGAGCATGAAGCTTTCGTCCCTGAAATTTTTGATTTCAGGGATGGAAGCATGCCACGCCATATCTAGTCATAGATATCATTCCTTGCAAAGAGGCCGTCCTTGGGGCGGTCTTTTTATATTCGTTTAATGATTCTTTATGCTTGATGTAGAAATTTGACAAATTTCATAGAAGAAGACGATAAAAAACCTTGCTATTGTGAATTGTTGACGATTTTATTACCAGATAGCAAGATTTTTTTGAAAAAATTTTTAATAAATAGACGTTTTTTAGACTTTGAAATGGTAAAATTAAATCAAATCAAAAACAAATAAAAATAACAAAAAAGGAGAAGATGTGAAATGATGAATAATGCTGAAATCGGAAAAGCAATGGTAATCAAACTGGACCCGGTTCTGCCGGAGTATCCGACCTTCAAAGAAGGTGTAAGAAGAGCTCCAATGAGAGAACTTACTCTGAACAAACGTGAAATCAAACTGGCGGTTGCCAATGCTTTGAGATATGTACCGGAAGAACTGCACGAGCAGCTTGCTCCTGAATTCTTAGACGAACTTCTGACAAGAGGTCGTATCTATGGATATCGTTTCATGCCAAAGGAAAGAATTTACGGAAAACCAATCGATGAATATAAAGGAAAATGCGTAGAAGGTAAAGCATTCCAGGTTATGATTGATAACAACCTTGACCATGAAGTTGCTTTATATCCTTATGAATTAGTAACTTATGGAGAAACAGGACAGGTTTGCCAGAACTGGATGCAGTATCAGTTAATCAAAAAATATCTGGAAGAACTGACAGATGAACATACTCTGGTAATGATGAGTGGTCATCCGATGGGTCTTTTCAAATCTCATAAAACAAGCCCAAGAGTTATCGTAACAAACGGTCTGATGGTTGGTATGTTCGATAATCCGGAAGACTGGGCAAAAGCAACAGCAATGGGATGCTCTTCCTACGGACAGATGACAGCCGGTGGCTGGATGTACATCGGACCTCAGGGTATCGTACATGGTACATTCAACACAATTTTAAATGCAGGTAGAAAATTCCTCGGAGTACCTCAGGATGGTGACCTTGCCGGGCATCTGTTTGTAACAAGTGGTCTTGGCGGAATGAGTGGAGCTCAGCCAAAAGCAATCGAAATCGCCGGTGGTGTTGGTATCATCGCAGAAGTAGATGCTTCCAGAATTGAAACACGTCACAGCCAGGGATGGGTAAGCCTTGTAATTGAAGATGCAGCAGAAGCATTCAAAGTTGCACAGGAATACATGGATAAGAAAGAAACAGTATCCATTGCTTATCATGGAAATATCGTAGACTTACTGCAGTATGCAGTTGATAACAATATCAAGATTGAACTGTTATCTGACCAGACAAGCTGCCATGTGCCATACGACGGAGGTTACTGCCCACAGGGTCTGACATTCGAAGAACGTACAGAAATGCTTGCAAATGATAAAGATAAATTCTGTGAATTAGTAGATCAGACATTAGTAAAACATTATCACTTAATCAAAACACTCGTAGAAAGAGGAGCTTACTTCTTCGATTACGGTAACTCCTTCATGAGAGCTGTATTTGATGCAGGCGCAAAAGATATCGCAAAGAATGGTGAAGATACAAGCGAAGGATTTATTTTCCCATCTTATGTAGAAGATATTCTTGGACCAGAACTGTTTGATTATGGATATGGACCATTCAGATGGTGCTGCTTATCCGGAAAACCGGAAGATTTAAGAAAAACAGACCACGCTGCAATGGAAATCATTAATCCAGAAAGAAGAAGCCAGGATAGAGATAACTGGATTTGGATTCGTGATGCGGAAAAGAACAAACTGGTAGTTGGTACTCAGTGCCGTATTTTATATCAGGATGCTCTTGGAAGAAGAGATATTGCTCTGAAATTCAATGAAATGGTAAGAAATGGAGAAATCGGACCGGTAATGCTTGGACGTGACCATCATGATACAGGCGGTACAGATTCACCATACAGAGAAACATCTAATATTTACGATGGTTCTAATATTACAGCAGATATGGCTGTACATTGCTACGCAGGAAACGCTGCACGTGGAATGAGTCTTGTAGCTCTTCACAACGGCGGTGGTGTTGGTATCAGCAAATCCATCAACGGTGGATTCGGTATGGTACTTGACGGAAGCGAAAGAGTAGACGAAATCTTAAAAGCGGCTATTCCGTGGGATACTATGATTGGTGTATCAAGAAGAAGCTGGGGCAGATGCGAACACTCTATCGAAACTGTAGCAGAATACAACAGAATCAGAGAAGGTCAGGATTATGTTACAATGCCTTACCTTGCAAGCGACGAATTAATTGAAAGAGTATGCAAAGATGTAGTGGTAGAACCACATCATCATACACATCACTAAAATTAGGAGATAACAGACATGAAAAAACGCTATATACGTCATGCATCTGAGTTGGTTACCTGTAAAGGTAGTGCACCGAAACATGGAAAAGAAATGTCAGATATTGGTCTGATTAAAGATGGAGCCGTAATCATTCACGATGATAAAATTGTGGCAGTCGGTACAACAGAAGAATTAGACAAACAGATAAATGATGAGTATGAAGTAATTGATGCGACAGGCAAAACTGTAATGCCGGGTTTCGTAGATTCCCATACACACTTTATCTTTGGCGGATATCGAGCAGATGAATTTTCCTGGAGACTGAAAGGCGACAGTTACATGTCTATCATGGAACGCGGCGGTGGCATCAATGCCACCGTAGTTCCAACAAGAGAAGCCTCCTTAGAGGAACTGATGGAAACAGGTGAAGAACGCTTAAACCGTATGCTGGAATTTGGTGTGACTACCGTAGAAGGAAAGAGCGGATACGGTATGGACCGCGAGACAGAATTAAAAATGCTGCGCGCAATGAAAAACCTAAATGAAAAACATCCGGTTGATATTGTTTCCACATTCTTAGGACCTCACAGTGTTCTGCCAGAATGGAAAGGCAAAGAGAAAGAATTTTTGGATGAACAGTTAAATCATGTCATGCCGATTGTAAAAGAGGAAGGTCTTGCAGAATTTGCGGATATCTTTACCGAGAAAAATGTATTTTCTGTAGAAGATTCCGAGTACTATATGACAAAAGCAAAAGAAATGGGATTCAAGCTGAAAATTCATGCAGATGAGATTTACCAGCTTGGCGGTTCTGAACTGGCTGCAAGAGTTGGAGCAGTTTCAGCAGACCATTTATTAAAAGCATCAGATGAAGGAATCCGTCAGATGAGGGATGCAGGAGTCATCAGTACCATTCTTCCGTTAACCGCATTTGGTTTAAAAGAAGAATATGCACCGGCAAGAAAAATGATTGATGAAGGCTGTGCAGTGGCACTGGCTTCTGACTTGAATCCGGGAAGTTGTTTTTCAAATTCCATTCCACTTATGGTGGCACTTGGATGTATTTATATGAACATGTCAATCGAGGAAGTCATTACTGCTCTTACCATTAATGGTGCGGCAGCAGTGGACAGAGCCGATAAAATCGGAAGCCTCGAAGTGGGAAAACAGGCAGATATCATATTCCTGAAATTCCCATCCATTCATTATATGCCATATCACACAGCAATTAACCTGGTTGAGACCGTAATCAAAGCGGGCGAGACTGTATATCACAAAGAATGGAAATAAAAATAAGTGTGTGTTTTAAAAAACGGTAACTTTTAAATATTTACATAATCATAAAGGAGAAAAGAGAACTATGGCAATGGAAAAAATCATTGAATGTGTACCAAATTTCAGCGTTAGTGAGGCAAAGGACAAAAAAACATTTGACGCAATTATCGATTGCTTCCGTGATGTAGAGGGAGTAAAACTTCTTGATTATTCTTCTGATGCAGACCATAACAGAAGTGTTGTAACAGTAATCGGAGAGCCAGAGCCGTTAAAAGAAGTAATGGTAACAGCAATCGGAACAGCAGTAAAATTAATCGACATGACAAAACATGTAGGACAGCATCCTCGTATGGGCTGTGTAGACGTAGTTCCTTTCATTCCAATCCGTGGAACAACAGTAGAAGAAGCAGATGCACTTGCAAAAGAAGTTGCTACAGAAGCAGCAGAAAAATTCGGTCAGCCGTTCTTCTTATATGAAGATTCTGCAAAAGGTTTAAAACACAGTGCAAACCTTGCAACAATCCGTAAAGGACAGTTTGAAGGAATGGCAGAAAAAATTGCAGCTGATCCAGAAACATGGACTCCGGATATCGGACCAAGCACCATTCACCCAACCGGTGGTGCAACTGTAATCGGAGCAAGAATGCCGCTTATCGCATACAACATCAATTTAAGCACATCAAGTGTTGAAATTGCACAGAAGATCGCTGATAAGATTCGTAATATCAAAGGTGGATTCAAATATTGTAAAGCTATGGGCGTTCTGTTAGAGAACAAAGAAGACCCAAGCAAAAATGTTGCTCAGGTATCTATGAATCTTACAAACTATACAAAAACTTCTATTTATACAGTGTTTGAAACTGTTCGTATGGAAGCAAGACGCTACGGTGTAAATGTAATGGGAAGCGAGATTATTGGACTTGTTCCTCTTCAGGCACTGGTAGACTGTGCAGCATACTATCTGGGACTGAACAATTTGGAAGAAAGCAACTGCGGATTTGAAACGAAATTCACAACTGACCAGGTTCTGGAAACACGTTTATAATTAAGAGTAAAACGAAAGAGGTATTGACATGAAAAATATGACCGTTCAAGAATTTGCCATGCAGACTGCCTCAAATGAACCTGTACCTGGGGGCGGAAGTATTTCCGCCCTCGCTGGTTCATTAGCAGCAGCATTAACTGAAATGGTAGCAGGTCTTACCATTGGCAAGAAAAAATATGCAGAAGTAGAAGAAGAAATGAAAGCTGCCATCGAACCGATGCATGCAATCTGTGAACATCTTTTAGATGACATCAAAAGAGACAGTGAATCTTTTGATTTATATATGCAGGCACTGACACTGCCAAAAGAAACAGAGGAAGAAAAGGCAGCTCGTCAGGAAGCAATGCAGAATGGCTTAAAAGCAGCCGTTGCAGTACCGTTATCAGTTGCAAAACGCGCTTATGAGATTATGCCTTATGCAGAAGTAATGGTAACAAAAGGAAATAAAACAGCAGTAACAGATGCTTTAGTAGCAACTATGATGGCAAGAACCGCAGTTCTTGGAGCACTGTTTAATGTAAAAATTAATCTGGAATCCATCAAAGATGAAGCATTTGTAGCGGAAACAACAAAAGAAGTAGAAGTGCTTGAGAAAAAAGCAATTGAACACGAACAGAAAATTCTGGCCAAGACCGGCGTTTCAAAAAGTGTTGTAGAATAATCACAAAATAAAAAATTAAGCTTTAAGATAGATAAAAAAGAGGGAAAGACAAGAGGTGACAGCCTGTGAAAATTTTAAAAAATGCAGTAGCAGGAACCCTGGAATCCAGTGATTTGTTTATCCAGATTGAACCAGATGACAAAGAACTGACTCTGGAAATTGACTCTGTTGTAGCCAATCAGCATCTGGATTCTATTCGGGGAGCTGTGGTAGATACACTAAATGAATTTGAGATATCTACAGGAAAAATTTATATCAAAGATAAAGGTGCACTCGATTGCGTTATTCGAGCACGAATGGAGACAGCATTAAAAAGAGGGGGAGTTTTGGAATCATGAGACGAACCATGTTATTTTTACCAGGCAATACACCAAACATGCTGATTAATGGTGATACATTAGGAGCTGACACCATCATTTTCGATTTGGAAGATGCAGTATCTCCGGATGAAAAAGATGCAGCCAGAGTTCTTGTCAGAAATACATTAAAGTATCGGTCATTTGATGCCTGCGAGACAGTTGTACGTATCAATCCGACGGATACAAAATTCTGGAAAGAGGATTTGGAGGCCATCATTCCTTTAAAACCAGATGTTATTATGCCAACAAAAGTAAGCGGAGCCGAGATGATTCAGGAAGTTTCCGCATACATGGCAGAGGTAGAGAAGAAAGCGGGAATAGAAGAGGGAACTGTAAAAATTCTTCCGTTAATCGAGACAGCACTTGGTGTGGAAAAATCTTTTGAAATCGCTTCCGCAGATAAAAGAGTCATTGGAATCTTCTTAGGAGGAGAAGATTTTACAGCTGACATGCATTGTAAGCGAACAAAAGAAGGACAGGAAATCTTTTATGCAAGAACAAGACTGGTGCTTGCAGCAAGAGCTTGTGGAATTGAAGCCTACGATACACCGTTTACCGATGTAGAGGATATGGAAGGGCTTAGAAAAGATACTGAATTTGCCAAGAGTCTGGGATTTGCAGGAAAAGCAGTCATTTCTCCGCGACATGTTGATATTGTTAATGAAGTATTCTCTCCTACAGAAGAAGAAATCGCTTATGCACATGATGTCATGGATGCGATTGAAGAAGGAAAGAGACAGGGAAAAGGAGTTATTTCTCTTAGAGGAAAAATGATTGATGCACCGATTGTAAAACGTGCTTCCCAGGTACTTGAAATGGAAAAAGCAATTTACGGAGGTGCGTTTGATGAGTAAATTATTAGCGTCCGTAAGAGAAGCAATTGAAAAAACTGGCTTAAAGGACGGAATGACAATCTCCTTTCATCATCACATGAGAAATGGAGACTATGTGTTAAATATGGTACTCGAAGAAGCAGCCAGTATGGGAATCAAAGACTTAACAGTCAATGCAAGTTCCATCTTCGATGTACATAAACCAATTATTGAACATATTAAAAATGGAGTAGTTACAGGACTTGAGTGTAACTATATGGGTGCCGAAGTCGGAAAAGCCATTTCGCAGGGCATCTTGGAAAAACCGGTTATCTTCCGAAGCCACGGAGGTAGAGCCGGAGATATGGAAAATGGTTCTTCTAAAATTGACATTGCATTTTTAGCAGCACCGTGTGCAGATAATATGGGTAACTGTAGCGGAAAATATGGACCATCAGCCTGTGGTTCTATGGGATATGCGTTTTCAGATGCAATGCATGCAGATAAGGTTGTCGTACTGACAGATAATTTGGTACCTTATCCATTAAAAGATACTTCCATCGCAGAAGGTTATGTAGATTATGTGGTAGAACAGATAGGGGACCCAACAAAGATTGTTTCCGGAACAACAAAAATTACAAGAGACCCAGTTGGGCTTAGAATTGCAGCACTTGCAGCAAAGGTAGTAAAAAATTCCGGATATTTAAAAGATGGATTTTCTTTCCAGACAGGTGCTGGTGGAGCCTCACTGGCAGTTGCAAAATATGTGGAAGAAATGATGGAAAAAGACCATATCAAAGGTAGTTTCTGTATGGGCGGTATCACCGGGTATTTAGTAGATATGGCAAACAAAGGTTATTTTGATACAATTCTGGATGTACAGTGTTTTGATTTAAAAGCCATTGAATCAATCCGTGAAAATCCAAAACATCAGGAGATTTCAGCCATGCGTTACGCATCTCCGGCAGCAAAAAGTGCTGCAGTGGACAGTCTTGATGTAGTCATTCTGGGAGCCACCCAGGTTGATACTGATTTTAATGTAAATGTACACACTGATTCCAACGGAAACATTATGGGAGGTTCCGGTGGACATTGCGATACAGCAGCAGGTGCAAAACTAGCCATTGTTGTAGCACCGCTGATTCGTGCAAGACTTCCTCTTATCGTAGACCAGGTGTTATGTAAATCTACACCGGGTGATACCATAGATGTAATTGTAACGCAGAGAGGGATTGCAGTCAATCCAAAACGGAAAGAATTAAAAGAAAAATTAATCAAAGCCGGTCTTCCGGTTAAAGAAATTACCGAGTTAAAAGAAATTGCAGAGAAAATTGCCGGTGTTCCGAAGAAGGTAGAATTAGGCAACAGGGTAGTAGCAAACGTATTATATAGAGACGGAACACTGTTAGATACAATAAAAAATACATTATAAATAACCGGAAGGGAGCGGTTTTACAATGGATAAGAAGAAATTAGTAATCGGCGTAATCGGCGCAGATGTACATGCTGTCGGAATCAGCATTTTACAACATGCGTTTGAAGAAGCTGGGTTTGAAGTCGTAAACCTGGGTGTTATGGTTTCTCAGGAAGAATATATTGCAGCAGCAATTGAAACAAATGCGGATGCAATTTTAGTTTCATCTCTTTACGGTCATGGCGAATTAGATTGCCGTGGACTCCGGGATAAATGTGATGAATCCGGATTAAAAGATATTCTTTTATATGTAGGCGGAAATATTGTAGTTGGAAAACAGCCATTTGATGAAGTGGAAAAACGTTTCAAAGCAATGGGCTTTGACCGTGTATTTGGACCTGGTACAGCACCGGAAACAACAGTAGCTGCTTTATACGAGGATTTAAAAGTAGAAAAACCGGAAGCGGTATTAGCATAACATCGGGGTGGTGAAAAAAATGAAACCGATTTTGTTGGTGGATTTTGGAAGTACAAATACAAAAGTAACAGCGGTTGATGTAGAAGCATGCGAGATTCTTGGAACAGCAGCAGCTTATACAACCGTAGAGACTGATATTAACGAAGGTCTTGAAAATGCAATCAAGATTCTGGAACAGACCACGGGACACCTTGAATTTGAAGAAAAATATGCCTGCTCAAGCGCAGCCGGCGGATTAAAAATGGTTTCAATTGGTCTTGTGCCAGAGCTGACTGCTCAGGCATCAAGGGAAGCATCTCTTGGAGCCGGAGCAAAAGTATGGAAAACGTATTCTTTTGAACTTACAAAAGGAGATTTAAAAGAAATAGAAGATTATCATCCGGATATTATTTTGTTATCGGGAGGAACAGACGGAGGAAATTCCGAGTGCATTTTATACAATGCAAAAATGCTTGCAGGATTAAGCTATGATTGTCCGATTGTGCTTGCAGGGAACAGAAACGCAGCAGATGAGTGCGAAGAGATTTTAGAAGGACGTACTGTCTATATTTGCGAAAACGTAATGCCAAAACTGGGAGAAATTAATATAGAGCCGACGCAGAAACAGATACGTGAAATTTTTCTGAATCGGATTGTGCAGGGCAAAGGGCTTACAAAAGCAATGGATTTGGTTTCCGGAATTATCATGCCGACACCATCCGCAATGCTTGTTGCAATGGAGCTGTTATCCGATGGATGGGAAGAAGTTCCGGGAATAGGGGAATTAGTTGGTGTAGACCTGGGTGGTGCGACCACAGATGTCTATTCTGTAGCAGATGGAAATCCGGCAAATGCTTCCACTGTAATAAAAGGGCTTCCGGAACCTTATACCAAACGAACGGTGGAAGGCGATATCGGAATGCGTTACAGTGTAAAGGGTATTTTAGAAGCTGTCGGAGAGCGCAGACTGAGTAAAATTTCCGGTATCAATAAAAATCGTGTAGTTGAACTGGTAAGCTGGCTGGAACAGCATACAGATTACATACCGGATAATGAAGAAATGGAAAAAATGGATTATGCACTTGCCTGTGCAGCAGTAGAAACAGCAGTAGAACGTCACTCCGGTTCGCTGGAGCAGGTCTTTACTCCTTGTGGTCTGACTTATGTACAGAGTGGAAAAGACTTAAGAAGAGTAAAATACGTGGTTGCAACAGGTGGAGCGTTAATTCATGCAAAACATACAGAAGAAGTTGCAAAATATGCACTGTTTGATGAGAGCAAGCCTGGTTCATTAAGACCGGAAAAGGCTGAAATCCTGATAGACAGAAAGTATATTCTGGCAGCAATGGGACTGCTTTCTCAGCATTATCCGCTTGCTGCGCTGGAGATTATGAAGAAGGAGATTGCTTATTATGGACTTGAGAAATAAAAAAATGTCGGATGACGAATTTTACGGAATCCGCAAAGAGATTTTAGAGCAGTGGCCAACAGGAAAAGAAGTTGACTTTGATGAATCTGTTGCCTATCATAAAGCAATGCCAGAAAGCAAGAGCTTTTCAAAGAAACTGGCAAAAGCAAAAGCAGAGAGAAGAACTCTGATTCAGCCAAGAGCCGGAGTCTCTTTAATTGATGAACATGTAAAACTGCTTCAGTATCTGCAGGATAAAGGAGAGGCAGATTTACTTCCGACAACGATTGATTCTTATACCAGACAGAATCGTTATAAAGAAGCTGAGGATGGAATTAAAGAATCTGTTCGTACTCAGAAATCTATGTTAAATGGTTTTCCGGCAGTCAACCATGGTGTATCCGGTTGCCGTACGATTATCGAAAACCTTGATATTCCGGTTCAGGTTCGTCATGGTACTCCAGATGCCAGACTGTTAACTGAAATCTGCTATGCAGGTGGATTTACCAGTTATGAAGGCGGCGGTATTTCTTACAACATTCCTTATGCAAAAGATGTTCCGCTTGAAAGAACTATTTATGACTGGCAGTATGTAGACCGTCTGACCGGGATCTATGAAGAAGCAGGTATCTCGATTAACCGTGAGCCTTATGGTCCATTAACCGGTACATTAGTTCCGCCGTCCATGTCAAATGCAGTAGCGATTATCGAAGCGCTGCTTGCGGCAGAACAGGGTGTAAGAAATGTAACCGTTGGATATGGTCAGTGCGGTAACCTGGTACAGGACGTTGCAGCACTTCGTGTACTGGAAGAATTGACAGAAGAGTACTTAGACCGTTACGGATATTCAGATGTTGTTGTAACAAGTGTTCTTCATCAGTGGATGGGTGGATTCCCACAGGATGAAGCAAAAGCATTTGGTGTTATTTCATGGGGAAGTTCTGTAGCAGCACTTGCAAAAGCAACAAAAGTTATCGTAAAAACACCGCATGAAGCAATGGGTGTTCCGACAATGGAAGCAAATGCACAGGGTCTTCGTTGTACTAAGCAGGCAATTTCTCTGTTAGCTGACCAGGAGTTAAAGAGTTCTGCTCTTGAACTGGAAAAAGCAATCATTAAAGGGGAAACTTGTGCGATTGTAGATAAATGCTTTGAACTTGGAATGGGAGATTTGGCACTTGGTGCTGTTCGTGCAGTAAAAGCCGGAGTTCTTGATATTCCGTTTGCTCCAAGTAAATACAATGCAGGAAAAATGCTTCCGGCTCGTGACTTTGAAGGTGCAGTTCGTTACTTAAATGTAGCTAATGTTCCACTTCCAAGAGAACTTGCTGATTTCAACAGAGGCAAAATCGAACACAGAGCAAAAATGGAAAAGAGAAAAGCTTCTTTCCAGATGACAATCGATGATGTTTATGCAATCAGTAAAGGACGTCTGGTAGGTAAACCAAAAAATTAAGTTAGATGAGATATCAAAATTGAAATACCAAAATTAGTCTCAAAGAGACTATAAAGACAAAGAAAAAATCAAAAAACAAATTTTACATAAAAAATAGGAGAAGAATATTATGAAAATTGTGGATGTAGTTTGCTCAAAAGCAAGAACAGGATTTTTCTTTGATGACCAGAGAGCCATCAAAAAAGGTGCAGTAGCAGATGGTGCGGCTTATTTTGGAGAAACCGTAACACCGGGATTTAAATCCGTAAGACAGGCAGGAGAAGCAATCTCTGTTATGTTAATCCTTGAAGACGGACAGATTGCGTGGGGTGATTGTGCAGCCGTTCAGTATTCAGGAGCAGGCGGAAGAGACCCTCTCTTCCTTGCAGAAGATTTCATTCCGATTATCGATAAATATATCAAACCGGAATTGGTTGGAAAAGAAGCAGATAGCTTTAAAGGACTTTGTGAAATGGTAGAAAACCTTCAGGTAGAAGGAAAGAGACTTCACACAGCAATCCGTTATGGTGTCAGCCAGGCGATTCTTGATGCAGTAGCAAAATCTACAAAACGTCTGATGTGCGAAGTAGTAGCAGACGAATATGGTACAACTGTATCTGATAAACCAATTCCAATCTTTACACAGTCCGGTGATAACCGTTATGATAACTCTGATAAGATGATTTTAAAAGGTGCAGCCGTTATGCCTCATGCATTAATCAATAATGTAAAGACAAAACTTGGCGAGCATGGTGAAATCTTAAAAGAATATGTAGAATGGCTCAGAGACCGTGTATTAAAACTTCGCCATGATGAAAGTTATATGCCGGTATTCCACATCGACGTATATGGAACAATCGGTGCAATCTTCGGAGTTGATAACTTTACAGCTATGGCAGATTATCTTGCAGAACTCGAAGAAGCTGCAAAACCGTTCCATTTAAGAATTGAAGGACCGATGGATGCAGAAGAAAGAGAAAAACAGATGCTTTGCTTAAAAGGCTTAAGAGAAGAAGTTGATAAGAGAGGCATCAATGTAGAATTAGTTGCTGACGAATGGTGTAACACATTAGAAGATGTAAAATACTTCGCAGACAACAAAGCTGGTCACATGGCTCAGATTAAAACACCAGACCTTGGTGGAATCAACAATATCGTAGAAGCAGTTCTCTACTGTAAAGAAAAAGGATTTGGCGCTTACCAGGGTGGTACTTGTAACGAAACAGACCGTTCTGCACAGGTTTGCGTAAACTGCGCAATGGCAACACAGCCAGACCAGATTCTTGCAAAACCAGGTATGGGTGTAGATGAAGGTTACATGATTGTTTATAATGAAATGGAAAGAATTATTGCGCTTCGTAAAGCAAGAAGTTAATCGAATCAGGAAAGTCCCCTGCTTCAATTGTGAAAAGCAATAAGTAGTGGAGACTTAAAGAAAAAAAAGATGCCAGACTGTCCTGAAGCGTTTGTTTTGGGGCGGTCTGGCTATTTTTATTAAGAGGGAAAAGATATGGCATATTCAAAACAAATGCAGGAAGGAAATCTGTACAGTTTTTATTTTGCGCCAAGAGGCAGTAGAAGAATGACAGATTTAGGAATCCAGCTAAGCCAGATGTATTTAAGTCCGTTTGATCATATTATTGGGATTATCGGGGATGCGGGAGCAGGAAAAAGTCTTTTAATTAAAGGAATGTTTCCAGGGATTGATTTGACAAATGATGATGAGGGAGTCAATATTCGTCCGCTTCCGCTTTTATCAGAAGATTTGACAGACCCGTTTGCACCGCACACTTATCATCTGGACATTCGGTTTGAGTCTGCATTTACCCAGATGCATGAACTGGCAGAGGCAATTTTAGAGGCAGCAAACAATGGAAAAATGGTGATTGTGGAGCATTTTGATTTGATTTATCCTTTGCTTCACAGAAATGCAGACTTGTTAGTCGGAATTGGGGAAGAAATCATTATTACCAGACCAAGTATGTTTGGTCCATTACCGGAAAATATAGCAGGCATTGTACATAAATCTGTAAAATACAGAAAAATGGCACATACGTTGGAAGATTTATGTGTTCATTTTATGGGAGATGGATATGCACAGGATGGACCAAGATCGGATGTTCGTCATGGATTCGTGTTGGAATTTGAAGAAAAACCGGATATAGATTTGTATGAACTGGAAGAGAAAGTAAGAGAAGCAGTGGCAAAAGATTTATCGGTTTCTTATTATGACGAAAAGCATGTACAAATCGGAGACTGGATATTAGAATGTTTAGGACCGCGTATGCATGTAAGCAGTACAGGCAAAATCGAAGATTTTACACTTGTAAAAGAGTATCCGGTAGATCCAAGAACCGGTTATTATATGTTGATTGGTCTGATGGGTAAACATCAGGGAGAAAGTTTAAAAGATTTTAACCGTATTGAAGTGAAAAATCAATTGAAGTAAAAGAAAGAGGAGAAAAGAATCGTGCGTACAGTAAATGTAGAGACATTAACAACAAACATAAAAGAAATGTGCATTCAGGCAAACCACTATCTGGCACCGGATATGGCACAGGCAATGAAAAATGCATATGAAAAAGAAACAAAACCGCTTGCAAAACAGATTTTAGGTCAGTTATTGGAAAACCTTGATATTGCAGGAAAAGATATGATTCCAATCTGTCAGGATACCGGAATGGCAGTTGTATTTTTAAAAATCGGACAGGATGTACATTTTGAAGGCGGAAGCGTGGAAGATGCAGTCAATGAAGGAGTGCGTCAGGGATATACAGAAGGATATTTAAGAAAATCGGTAGTGGGAGATCCTCTTGAGCGTGTAAATACAAAAGATAATACTCCTGCAATTATCCATTATGAACTCGTTCCTGGAGACAAAGTAGAAATTACAGTTGCTCCAAAAGGATTTGGAAGTGAAAACATGAGTAAAATCATCATGTTAAAACCAGCAGATGGAATTGAAGGAGTAAAAGAAGCAATTATCGGTGCTGTAAAAGAAGCAGGTCCGAACGCTTGTCCTCCGGTTGTTGTTGGTGTTGGAATTGGTGGAACATTTGAGAAAGCAGCAATTCTTGCAAAGAAAGCACTGACAAGAGAAATCGGTGTTCATTCTGAACTTCCTCACGTAAAAGCACTCGAAGAAGAACTGCTTGAGAAAATCAATCAGATTGGTCTTGGACCGGCAGGTCTTGGTGGAGATACAACAGCACTTGCAGTCAACATCAATACTTATGCAACTCATATTGCAGGACTTCCGGTAGCAATTAATATCTGCTGTCATGTAAACCGTCATATTGTAAGAGAAATCTAATACGGAGGAATAGAAGAATTATGGATAGACATATCAAAGCACCTCTCGACAGAGAAGAAGTAAAAACTTTAGAAGCAGGGGATTATGTATATATTACAGGAACGGTATATACGGCAAGAGATGCAGCGCATCTTCGCATGGACCAGGCACTTGACAGAGGAGAAAAACTTCCAATTGAATTAGAAGGAAATGTGATTTATTATATGGGACCGACACCGGCAAGAGAAGGACGTCCAATTGGTTCGGCAGGTCCTACAACTGCAAGCCGTATGGATAAATATGCACCACGTTTATTAGATTTAGGTTTAACTGGAATGATTGGAAAAGGAAAACGTAAAAAAGAAGTAACGGATGCAATCGTAAGAAATGGTGCGGTATTTTTTGCCGCAGTTGGCGGTGCAGGAGCTCTGCTTTCAAAATGTATTAAAAAAGCAGAAGTTATTGCTTATGATGACCTTGGAACAGAAGCAATCCGTAAACTTGAAGTAGAAAACCTTCCGGTTATCGTAGTAATTGATTCTAAGGGCAGAAATCTTTACGAAGAAGTATGTAAATAAATAAGAACAGAGGAGAACCAAATGGACGAAAGTGGTCTGTTTGGTTCTTTTTCATTTATATTTATAAAAAAATAACGACAAAATTCTCTTATAGGTGTATACTAAAAGAAAGAGGATAAATGAAAAATACAACAGGAGACTTAAGACATGGAAAAAAGCAAAATCGAAAGCCTGCAGAAACTGCAGAAAATGGAGCAGTTCTATCTGCTTATCAATGCGGGAACGCATAACCCGTTTGTAGTTTGTGATAAGGAGAATTTTAATGACCAGGTTTGGATATTTGAAGTCGAGGATGATATGAAAGAGGCTGCAAAGCCTTATATGATAGAGCAGAAACATAAATTAATTCCGGCAAAAATCGAAAATAAAGGATATCTTCCATTTTTTACCAGTTTATTTACGCTTGGCGTCAATGCGGTGGTATTTGTAGAAAAAGAACAGACAACAGAATTTGAGCTGACAGAGATTGTCAAACGTCCAATATTAGAAAAAATTCCAGAGGATAAGAGACCACTTGAGAATCCGGCACTGCAGATTACAGGAACTTATTTTATGCAGGAATTAAGAAGAGAAGTTCCAATGGAAGAAAAAGAGAATATTAAAGAACTGGAAGAAGAGATGGCTGCCAATCTGGTAAAAAGTAAATTTATGATTGCAGTCGAAAAACCTCAGGAAGGGAAAACAGAAGAAGAACAGAAAAAAGAAGCATTAAAGGTGTTCTATTTAAAAAGTAAAGAAGACAAATTTATGCTTCCGATTTTTACTGATACCGTTGAATTTTCAAAATTAAATCGTGAAGGCAAATATCGTGCAATGATGATTGATTTTAAAAATATTAAAAAAATTATTATGCCGGAAGCACTTGGTATGGTGATTAATCCTTATGGATTCAATCTGGTTGTTCAGCTTCAGCATTTTGATAATTTACTGGCACGTTTTGGAATGAGTGCAGAATAAGAGAAAGATACAAAAGAGATTGTGTAGGTAAATCGGAGGAGGTGTTGTTTGTTATGAAAATAGACATGCACTGTCACACAAAAGAGGGTTCTATCGATGGGAAAGTTCCAATTGATGAGTATATTACCCTGTTAAAACAAAATGGATTTGGGGGAATGCTGGTTACAGACCATGATTCTTATCGTGGTTACCGGCACTGGAAAAAATTTATTAAAGGTAAAAAGCATGAAGATTTTCTGGTATTAAAAGGAATTGAGTATGATACGTTAGATGCAGGACACATTATTGTTATTATGCCGGAAACCATTAAGCTTCGGCTTTTGGAGCTTCGTGGAATGCCGATTCAGATGTTAATTCCGATTGTGCATAATTATGGCGGAATCTTAGGACCGGCGCATCCATGTGGGGAAAAATATATGAGTTTTATGAATGCAAAGGCTTATCAGAGAAATCCGGAGATTTTAAAGGAATTTGATTTCATGGAAACTTTTAATGCATGTGAATCACAGGAAGTCAATGGAAAAGCTCAGAAAATTGCAGATAAGTATGGGTTGACCGGAACAGGTGGAAGTGATGCGCACAGACAGGATTGTGTGGGACTTGCCTATACAGAAATACCGGATGATATTACCTGTGAATCTGATTTAATCACAGAAATCATGAAGGGTACAAAATTTGAATGTGGCGGAACAAACTATACCGGAACGACGAAAGAGAAAATCGGAAAGGTAAATACGGTTTTAGTACATTCTTTCTGGGTATATAATAAGTTGGGTGGTTTAAGCAAAGCGTTTCAGCGAAATACAAAAATGAAAAAAGGATTTGTAGAACATGTGCAAAATCCGATTCGTAAAGAGAGAACAAATAAAGTGATAAAGAAAGAGGATAAATTGTGAGTGAGAAAGTAATAAAAGCAGCACTGCTTGGTCTTGGAACAGTAGGAAGTGGAGTTTATAAAGTTTTAAGAAATCAGAAAGAGGAAATGCCGCATAAAATCGGTGCAGTTGTAGAAGTTGAGAAAATTCTGGTGCGCAACTTAAAGAAAGCATCTGCTAAGGTAGAAAATCCGGAAATTCTGACAAATGACTGGAAAACAATTTTAGAAGATGAATCCATTGAAATTGTAATTGAAGTTATGGGCGGAATCGAGCCGGCAAGAACTTATATTTTAGAGGCATTAAATGCGGGAAAACATGTTGTAACTGCAAATAAGGATTTAGTAGCTTCTCATGGACAGGAATTATTGGAGTGTGCCGCAGAGCATAACTGTGATTTCTTATTTGAAGCCGCAGTTGCAGGCGGTATTCCGATTATCCGTCCATTAAAGCAGTGTCTGGCTGCAAATCATATTACGGAAATCATGGGAATCGTAAATGGTACAACAAACTTTATCTTAACGAAAATGACTCAGGAGGGAATGGAGTTTGCACAGGCACTTGCCCTTGCAACCGAGCTTGGCTATGCAGAAGCTGACCCGACTGCAGATATTCAGGGATTAGATGCCGGAAGAAAAATGGCAATTATGGCATCAATTGCATTTAATTCAAGAGTCACATTTGATGATGTTATTACAGAGGGGATTACACAGATTTCCGCAAAAGATATCCGTTATGCAAAAGAATTAGGCTGTGTGATTAAGTTATTAGGTGTGGCAAGAAATACAGAAAACGGAATTGAAGTCAGCGTACGTCCAATGCTGATTCCGGAGACGCATGCTCTTGCGACAGTAAATGATTCTTTTAATGCAGTCTTTTTAACCGGAGATGCCGTAGGTGATGCGATGTTCTATGGAAGAGGAGCAGGCGAATTGCCGACAGCCAGTGCAATTGCAGGGGATGTTTTTGATGTAGCAAGAAATATTGTATTTGAATGTACGGGACGAATTGGCTGCACCTGCTATAAACAGCTTCCTCTGAAAGCGGCAGATGAGATGGAAAGCCGTTTCTTTTTAAGAATGCATGTATCGGATTGTGCCGGTACACTCGCAAGTATTGCAAGTGTATTTGGAAATAATAATGTAAGTATTGCTCAGGTTATCCAGAAAAACAAAGAGGGCGAATTAGCAGAACTTGTTGTTGTAACTTCAAAAGTAAAAGAAGGAAACTTCAATGATGCCATGATGATTATTGAAGGTATGAGTGTTGTGCAGAAAGTTTCAAAAGTAATTCGTGTATACGGGGACTAAAGGATTTTAGTAAAATGACAGAAAAATTATTTTATCAGGATAGCAGTATCAAAGAATTTACAGCAACAGTTGAAAGTTGTATGCAGGGAAAAGACGGTATGTTTGAAGTCATACTGGATCAAACAGCATTTTTTCCGGAAGGAGGCGGTCAGTATGCAGATACCGGAGTCCTTCTTGTGGGAGAAAAAGAAGTAAAAGTCGTTGATGTACAGGAAAAAAATGAGATTGTAACCCATTATGTAACAGACGCAATTGAGCAGGGAAGCAAAATTACAGGAAGATTAAATTATGAAGAACGATTTTCCAAAATGCAGCAGCATACCGGAGAGCATATTGTATCTGGAATCGTGAACCGTCGTTTTGGCTACAACAATGTAGGATTTCATCTTGGAAATGAAGAGGTAACGATGGATTTTGACGGCATGCTTACAGAAACTGATTTAAAAGAGATAGAATGGGAAGCAAATCAGGCAGTTGCCGATAATGTAAAAATTCAAGTGTTGTATCCGACAAAAGAAGAACTTGAAACGATGACTTACAGAAGCAAAATAGAAATCGAAGGACAGGTTCGTATCGTAGTGATTCCGGGCTGGGACAGCTGTGCCTGCTGTGCACCGCACGTAGATGCTACCGGTCAGATTGGCTTAATTAAATTAATCGGTGCAATTAAATATAAGGGTGGAATGAGAGTTTCGATGGTCTGCGGTTTCCGTGCGCTTTTGGATTATAATCAAAAAGAAGCAAGTGTCGTAACAATTTCAAGAAAACTTTCTGCAAAACCGGATTCCATTGCGGAAGCAGTGGATCGTCTGCAAAAAGAAGTGGAGGCACAGAAAGAAAAAATTCGGATTTTGCAGGAACAGTACTTAAAAGGAGTATTAAAAGAGATAAAGCCGGAGGATACCTGCGTGCTCTTATTCGAAGAAACATTAGATACCGTGGCAGTAAGAAATTTCGTCAATGATGTAATGAGAATAACAGATGGAATCTGCGGAGCATTTATTGGGACAGATGCGGAGGGGTATCGTTATATTCTTGGTTCTTCAAAGAAAGAGCTTACGAATATTTCAAAAGAAATGAATCAGACCTTAAATGGAAGGGGTGGAGGAAGACCTCCAATGGTTCAGGGGTCTGTGAAAGCAAGACAAAGTGAAATCGAAGCATTTTTAAAAGCACAGTCTTAATAAGTTAATCTAAGTTGAGAGTCTTTAAAAATCAGCAAAAAAAGCTGATTTTTAAAGACTCTTTTAGTTTTCTGATAAGTTTACTATGTTTTTAACCAAATCAAGGAAGTCCCCTGCTTCAATTGCAGAAAGCAATAAGCAGGGGTGGGGACTTGCTTGTAT
>OLSO01000142.1_pt1 | contig 71577 bp, 50 predicted proteins | sample 1672441 | NCBI WGS metagenome assembly OLSO01 (sample SAMEA3136686, study PRJEB25190) | human gut metagenome | biome: human gut; feature: human-associated habitat; material: faeces | place: Austria | collected 2013 | reverse complement strand
GAAGCTCGTTCATCACTCTCCTCGAACAGTTCACCCAGCTTACGCTGTTCCCAAGGGTCAGTAAAACCAGCGAAACGAATCGCGGGTACTTTCGCCTGTTCAGTCATCATTCGCCTCCCAACAGGGTCTTCAGCTCGGCAATACCGGCCATATCGAACTCATTGCCGGTTAGTTGACCAAGCATATTGCCAAGTTTTGCCTCAGCCTGTTCGATCTGTTCGCACACATCAGAGTATGTGGTCGAATACTTGTCGTTCAGCGCATTCACCGCTGCAATCAACTCATCAACAGCCGTCTGAGGGAGCTCCTCAAGCTTGCGCTGCAATGGTTCCACCCACTTGGCAGCAAGCAAGTCATCAGCATGTTCATCGCTCAGTCCTTCAATAACGGTCCGGGTCTTTTCATCAAGCGCTGAACGGAGATTCTTAACGTTCTTTTTGACTTCACGCTCTTCATCAAACAACCGCTGTGCACTCACAAGAGCACGGTCAAAGTCAGTCTCGGGATGCTTGCCGATAGACTTCACTGCTTTCTTCAACTCAGCGGCAACAAAAGAATCACCATCCTCACTGATAGCACCGGTTGAGCTCTTGTCGTCTTCATCCATATTTTCAAGAATGTCGGCAATCTCACCACTAATCTCTCTTAACCGAGATTCATATGTAACAATTTCCGCAAGATCAGCAGTAAGCAGTTTGCTTTGCACAAGATCGAACGGCAGGATATGTCCAGCCCAGCCATCCGGCACTTCGACATCCTTACCGCCTTTCTTCTTAACAACCATGTTGGCGTCAACTTTGCGAACGGCGTCATGGCCCTCGCTCTGTATGGTTTCAAGGTCGGTGGAGATGGTCTTCTGCCAGCTATCGTCAAGCACCTGATATGCCGTATAGGCATCTACGAGCGGTATATCAGTCAAACGATGTAGCAGGTCATGTGCCAGAACCTCCTCTTCGGCGGCAATGCTCACGTTGGCGGCGTTACCTACCAGTTCATCACGCAGATAGGCAGGATAATCGGTGAATACCTCACGATATCGCTGGATATAGGCACTCACACCAGAATCAGCATTCACTGCCTCGCGAACATCTTGCACAGCGAGCCTGGCCGAATGGCCGTTCTCCTCAGCAAAGAGACGTTGGCGCAACCCCGGGAACACGTTCCAATACTTACCGAGCGCATCGATATCCTGCTTGGGAATGCCACCAAACATGGTGGAATACACGTCCCAACTTTCGGCACTTTCAGAGGAATCCACATATCGGGGAATATTGAGGTTGTAATCGTTCTGCCGAATCTCATCAATGCTCACCAAACGGCTGAACTTATCGATATCACGATTCTCCGTCACCACATCCACGATGCGTTTGATATCGCTCGCACGCAGCTTGTTGTTCTTGCCGTCCTTAGCGAAATATTTGGAGGCATCCACAACAAGCACATGGTCATCGTTGCGGTGCTTGCGCAGCACCATCACGATAGTAGGAATGCCCGTGCCAAAGAAAATGTTCGCTGGCAGTCCGATGATGGCCTGAATATGGTGGTTTTCCACTAGATTCCGGCGAATAGCGCCTTCCTCACCGCCACGGAACAGCACGCCATGTGGCAACACGATGGCCATAATGCCGTCATCACGCAGGTGATAGAGATCATGCAGCAGGAAGGCATAATCAGCCTTGGACTTAGGCGCAATGCCATATTCGAAACGGATATCTTCGCCCGCTTCCGGCGGCTCCCAGTTCTGGGAGTAGGGAGGATTAGAGACCACGGCGTCCACAAACAGCGGCTCATAGGTCTCGTCCTTCGTTTCGTCGGTATCGAACCATGGCCAGTCGCTTTTTAACGTGTCACCGTTACGAGCCACAATATTGTCTGGCAGTATGCCACGCATGACAAGATTCATACGCGTGAGATTGTAGGTATTCTCCTTGAGTTCCTGTGCGTAATACTTGATGTCATTCGGATTGCCATTGCGACGGGCCACAGCCTGACCGATATGGATCAGCAACGAGCCCGAGCCACTCGTGGGGTCGTAGATGTTGATTTCTTCACGGCCGGCGAGATGCCAGGCCACTATTTCGCTCATGAGCTGAGAGACTTCGCTCGGCGTGTAGAACTCACCGGCCTTCTTACCCGCGTTGGAAGCGAAGTTGCTAATTAGATACTCATAGATGAAGCCGAGGGTGTCGTAGTCCTGCCGGCTGTCCATCGGAATGTCCTTGATGAGGTAGATGAGGTCGCGGACAGCCTTGCTACGACTTTTTTCATCGGTGCCGAGTTTGGACAGACCGGTTTGCAGCGTGTCGAAGATGCCGACGAACACACGTTTACGAGCCGGATCAATGTTGCGTTCGAAAGCGGAAAGCGCGTCACGTACATCAGCGATGGTGAAATCGCCCTGGCTGGCAATCCACGTGGAGAACAGGTTGTTGTAGGAGATGAAGTAGCCACATAGATCACGTACATACTGTACAGTTTCGGCATCATCCTCATCCAAGCCCTTGAGGTCTTCGGCTCCCCAGTCTTCAGCACGCAGACGAGCAATCTCCGTCTCCGAGAGGAACTTATAGAAGATAAAGCCGAGGATATAGTCCTTGTATTCATTCGCCTCAATCTTGGAACGCATTTTATTGGCGGATTCCCAGATTTTGGCGGCAAGCTGCTGCTTATTCATTCATATGCTCCTTGTTTCTGTACACGTAATCAAGGGTCTGTCCTTGTTCATTGACCCATTCGGTCCAACCGTTTTGACTGCCACCGAGAACAAATACAGCAGCAGCGGAAGGGCTTGACAGTTCAATGTCATCAGCAAGAGTCGCCTTGCCCGTCTGCGTTCCGAAAAGATGCTGCCGAGCTGCCACGGCTCCCTGGTTTTTAATAACTGGATGCACGAGATCCACTTCAGAACCGGAAAGAACAGTGAAACGACCTGTACCTTGGCTATATCGCCCAGTGGCCTGAACACCGTTCTTCTTCGTATGGAATACGGCGTTCACCATAACCGGTGTCTTTTCTTTTCGATCAAGGTCATATCCGAGCACTCGCATACGAAAGAGGATGTTATTGTGCAGTCTTTCCACCTGTTGCTCTTTGTATGGATTCATGCGAGGAGCAGGAGTATACTCATTGTCGGTCTCATAAGAGCCATGTTTGTCCACATAATCTATGGCTGTTGACTCAAGAGAGTCCAAAACATCACGATCGATATTGACATCATTATCGAGGAACATGATGGCTTTGTTCCAAAAATCTTTCTTAGTCTTGTGCGCATCAAGCCGACTAAGCCCCTTCGTGGTTTGTCCCACATACGCACGGCTCAGAACTCCATGATCTTCATCAAGAAGATAATACACACCGCGATCCGGCAAATCGGGAAGACTTTTCGCCTCACTCAACATATCCCGGGGCACCACAACCGTGACAAGCGACTCCCCATCCACACGACAAATTCGAATGCCATCAGGATTGTTGTCAATAATTTGTATGGTCATAGCAGTGAGAGCAATCATTACTTGCCGCCCTTTGCTAGTTCATTAATCATGCATGTTCTCACGAATGCCGAAAAGCTCATCCCGCGAAGAGATGCGGCCTCTTTAGCAGAATCTCGCAAATTAGCGGGGATACGCATAGTAACCGGCACCACATCACCGTTTACCAGATACGAACGTATCTCTGTTTCACCAGCATCATGCTCAATCAGATCGGAGTACGTCATTGCATTCTACACTTTCAAACTGCAATACAAATGCAATAATTCTACACCCGCTTGGGAACAGCGTGAGTTAGTTGACATTGCTGAAATCGTGGGTGGTGGCACTCCCGATACGAACAATTCAAATTACTGGGATGGCGATATCGATTGGTATGCTCCAGCTGAATTGGGCAACAACATATATGCGGAAAGCAGCACTCGCAAAATCACTCAGGCGGGATTTGATAGCTGTTCTACTAAGATGCTGCCGGCTGATAAGACGATTCTTTTCACCAGCCGTGCGGGCATTGGAAACACTGCAATACTGCGTCATTCTGCATGCACGAACCAAGGGTTTCAGTCTCTTGTAATAGGCGATGCCGATGTTTATTTTGTCTATTCAATGAGTGAGAGAATCAAGAAGTGGGCAGAGGAAAAAGCCTCAGGATCGACATTCCTGGAAATATCGGGTAGACAGCTTGAGACCATGCCTGTCAATCTCCCCTCCCTTGTTGAGCAGCAGGCTATCGGCTCCTTTTTCTCCCATCTTGACGACCTCATCACCCTTCATCAGCGTAAGCGTCTATCTATTCGTCAAAGGAGCCCCGTGTGGTCATAAACACAATCAACGAAGAAATGTCGTTCTGCGATTACTACTCGCAATGGGTCGACGTCTACAAGGAAGGCGCGATTCGGGAAGTGACAATGAAGAAATACAAGCTCACACAGGCGTGGCTGAGAAAACTTATCCCTGATCTCAAGCTTTCCGAGTTCGATCGTGTGAGCTATCAGAAACTCATCAACGGATACGCTGAGCATCACGAGCATCAGACAACAATGGATTTTCATCACCAACTGAAAGGAGCCATCCTCGATGCCGTTGATGAAGGTCTGATTCAGAGAGACCCAACAAGAAAAGCAATCATCAAAGGAAAACAGCCGAGACAGAAGAAGGTGAAATATCTTAACCAGTTCGAACTTCATGCTGTCCTTGCTGATTTGAAGCTTGATCCGATACCTAACTGGGACTGGTTGATACTGCTAGTGGCAAAAACCGGGTTACGTTTCTCCGAAGCATTGGGGCTTACTCCTGATGATTTCGATTTCGTTCACCAGACTTTGTCCGTCAATAAGACATGGAATTACAAGAATGGAGGTGGCTTTGTTCCAACAAAGAATGCTTCTTCGGTACGTAAAGTACAACTTGACTGGCAACTCATCATGCAGTTGTCTGTTCTGTTGAAGAGCTTACCCGGTGACAAGCCTATCTTCGTGGATGGCAAGGTATACAACTCAACCGCCAACGGTATTCTGGCCCGGCATTGCAAACAAGCCGGAGTACCTGTGATTTCAATACACGGATTGAGACACACCCATGCTTCACTCTTGCTATTTGCCGGCGTTTCAATTGCAAGCGTCTCTAAACGGCTTGGGCACGCAAGCATGAACACAACGCAGGAAATATATCTGCATGTCATCCGCGAATTGGAAAACAAAGACGTTGACATCGTGATGAGAGCCTTATCCACCCTTATTTAGCAAACCACAGACGCTTACGCTGATGAAGGGTGATGAGGGAGTCGAGCTTAGCAAAGAAGTCGCCAATTTGCTGTTGTTCGACGGTGCTTGGCATATACAAAAGCATGTCTTTGATCTTGCCAAAGTCAACACTTTCTACGGTTGTTCCAGTCTTGCCAAACTCAAGCAGCAATTCCTTGTTATGCGAAATAAAGAACTGAAGTAGCCATTCTCCACAGCACTCGCCTTGGGGCAGAATGACGCGAATATCCTGGTTAACAGTTGAAGGTTTGCGCAGTTCAGCCACCGGAAGGGTATGGCGAAGAATCCCGCTCCTCGTTACCATTACTAAAGATCCGGCAGGATAAAGAGTCAACTCTTTTGCGCCCTTCTCAGTTATCTGAGTCGTAGTTCTATCAAGATAATTAGATTTCACGTCCTGGGACGTAACCCACAGCACGTATCCATCTTCATAGTTATCGGGATCTGCCATTGGCGGAGTATGCCCGCCGCCAAACGTTGCTACTTCACTCAACTTACGCTGTTCCCAAGCGGGCATCGGCACTACATGAAGCAGGGCAGACGGGATACGAGTGGCTGGCCGAACATACGCAATACATCTACCGGCAACTTGGGCACTACCATTTCCGTTGTTAGCTACACTTATCGCGATAAGTGTAGCTAACAACGATTGAAGCGACACCTTACAAGCCATGAGAGGTAGAACCGTTCCCCTTCTATTTTGAAAAACTTGAATAAGTTAGATTTTTTCAAAATAGGGATGCGTCGAAAAGACGCATAAACGCACGAAAAATGCGGGCATCCGATATGCAGTGTTCATTGAATCACTGTATATCGGATGCCCGCAATTGTTTCAGACCAATTGAAGAGCCTTAGCTCAGCATCAGCCTCACGCCTTGGCGACCTCAACGGCCAGCTCGGCACCTTCCTTCACTTCGAAGGAGGTAGCCAGCGTCTCACGGGCGATCAGATCCTTGAACTGCTCGACATCGGCCACATTGACAGCCGGCACGGTCAGCACCAGCGAGATACGGTCCGCGATGTCCAGATCAGCAGCCTTACGTGCGTCCTGCACAGAACGAATCACGTCGCGGGCGTAGCCTTCGGCCAGCAAATCGGCATCCAGCGCGGTGTCGAGGATCACGAAGCCACCGGTCGGCAGAGCGGCGGAGACCGAAGCGGCGGCCTCGGTGGCGTTCTCCTCCTCCACGCGGTTGATCAGCTCGTACTCGCCTTCGACCAGCGCAAGGTCGCCGGACGGCGTGGAGACCACCGGCGCACCGGACGCAGCATCGACATGCCAGTCGCCGGACTTGGAGGCCTTGATGGCGAACTGCACCTGCTTGCCGAGGCGCGGACCCGCCGCACGGGCATTCACACGCAGCTCGTGAACAATCTTCAGACCGTGGGCGGAGGCGTCCTCCAGAGTCGAGAACTCAATATTCTTGATATTAAGTTCGGCCTTCAGCAGCTCGTCGTAGGCTTTGACGGCGTCCACGTTCTCGACCACCACGGTGAGCTTGGAAAGCGGCTGGCGCACGCGGATCTTGGCGGCCTTGCGCAGGGACAGGGTGCCGGAGACGACCTCACGCACCTTCTCCATCGCGTCCACCAAGGCCGGATCGTCGACCAGCACACGGCCGAGTTCGGTGTCTTCACCGGTCTTCTCGTCCACCACGAACGGCCAATCGGCCAGGTGCACGGACTCGCCACCGGTCAGACCACGCCACACGGACTCGGCTTCCATCGGGGCCAGCGGCGCAAGCACGCGCATGAACGCCTCAAGCACGGTGTACAGCGTGTTGAACGCGGAAGCGTCCTCATTCCAGAAACGGTCACGGGTGTTGCGGATATACCAGTTGGTGAGCACGTCGATGAAGTCGGAGACCGCATCGCAGGCGTCGGAGATTGCGAACTCGTTCAGCGACTTCTCGGCGGCCAGCACCAGACGACGGGTACGGGCCAGCAGGTAGCGATCCATCTGCGGCAGGCCGGCGACCTCGTCCGCGCGCAGCTGGCGGGCGTCGAATCCGGCCCCACCGTTGGCCGCGTTGGCGTACAGGGTGAAGAAGTAGTAGGAGCTCCACACCGGCAGCATGACCTGGCGCACGGTGTCGCGGATGCCTTCGGCGGTGACGATCAGGTTGCCGCCACGCAGGATCGGCGAAGACATGAGGAACCAGCGCATGGCGTCGGAACCGTACTTGTCGAACACGCCGTTCACGTCCGGGTAGTTGCGCAGGTGCTTGGACATCTTCTGGCCGTCGGAGCCGAGCACGATGCCGTGGCAGATCACGTTCTTGAACGCCGGGCGGTCGAACAGGGCGGTCGCCATCACGTGCAGCAGGTAGAACCAGCCGCGGGTCTGGCCGATGTATTCCACGATGTAGTCGGCCGGGAAGTGCTGTTCGAACTTCTCCTTGTTCTCGAACGGGTAGTGGAACTGCGCGAACGACATGGAACCGGACTCGAACCAGCAGTCGAGCACATCGGAAATACGGTGCATGTGCGACTTGCCGGTCGGGTCGTCCGGGTTGACGCGGACCAGGTTGTCGATCCACGGACGGTGCATGTTGATGTTGCCGTCCTTGTCGCGCGGATAGTCGCCGAAGTCGGCCTTGAGCTCTTCGAGCGAACCGTAGACGTCCACACGCGGGTACTTCGGATCGTCGCTCACCCACACCGGGATCGGGGAACCCCAGAAGCGGTTGCGGGAGATGGACCAGTCGCGCGCGTTGGCGAGCCACTTGCCGAACTGACCGTCCTTGACATTGCCTGGGATCCAGTTGATCTGCTGGTTCAATTCCAGTAGACGCGGCTTGATCTTGGTCACGGACACGAACCAGGAGGACACCGGCTTGTAGATCAGCGGGGTGGCGCAACGCCAGCAGTGCGGGTAGGAGTGCACGTAGCTTTTCTCCTGGAAGAGGATCGCGCGGCGTTCTTCCGGAATCTCGGCGAGCGGGCCGTCGCCGGCGCGCAGGTTGCGCAGGATCGGCAGGTTGGCGTCGAACACGAAATCGCCCTCGTAGTCAGGGCACTGCGCGGTGAAGCGGCAGCCATCGTCGAGCACGTCGGTGCTCTTGATGCCGTGCGCGTTCAGCGTATTCATATCGTCCTCACCGTAGGGAGCCTGGTGAACCAGGCCGGTACCTTCGACGGTGTCGACGTAGTCGGCGGTGAAGATCGTGTAGCCGTTCGGGCCGGGCACGTGGCCTTCGGATTCGGCCTCGTCACCCGCGAAGTACGGGAAGACCGGGTAGTAGCGTCGGCCCTCCAGCTCGTTGCCCTTGAGTTCGCGCACGACCTCGTAATTCTCGCCGAGTTCCTTCTCGTAATGCGGCAGCAAATCCTTGCCGAGGTAGAACTTCTTGCCAGCGAACTTGCCTTCGGTCGGGCGGACCTCGACGTAGTCGATGTCGGCGCCGACCACGATGGCGAAGTTGGTGGGCACGGTCCACGGGGTGGTGGTCCAGAAGACGGCGTAGGCGTCGTCCTCATCGCACATCTAGACGGCCACGGATACGGTGGTGTCCTGGCGGTCCTGGTACACGTCGGCGTCCATGCGCAGCTCGTGCGCACTCAACGGCGTGCGGTCCTTCGGGCAGTACGGCAGCACGCGGTAGCCCTGGTAGGCCAGGCCCTTGTCGTAGAGCTGCTTGAAGGCCCACATCACGGATTCCATGTACGGGATGTTCAGGGTCTTGTAGCCGTGCTCGAAGTCCACCCAACGGGCCTGACGATGCACGTAGTTCTGCCATTCGTTGGTGTACTTCAGCACAGAAGCGCGGCAGGCGTCGTTGAACTTGTCGATGCCCATCTTCTCGATCTGGTCGACCGAGTCGATGCCGAGCTCCTTCTGCGCCTCAAGCTCGGCGGGCAGGCCGTGGGTGTCCCAGCCGAACACGCGGTTGACCTTGCGGCCCTTCATGGTCTGGTAGCGCGGGATCACGTCCTTGGCGTAGCCGGTCAGCAGGTGGCCGTAGTGCGGCAGGCCATTGGCGAACGGCGGGCCATCGAAGAACACGAATTCGTTCTGGCTGTGGTCGCCGGAAGGGTTGCGTTCAACGGACTGCTGGAAGGTGTCGTCCTTGTCCCAGTAGTCGAGAACGGTCTCCTCCATGTCGGGGAAGCTGGGGTTCGGCGCGACGTGCGCGGTCTCGCCGCCCTCGCTCGCCTTGGGATATACGTTTTCGCTCACCGTAAATCTCCTGTTAGTACTGTGCACTGGTCCTACAGGAGCGTCATTGATGGCGATTGCCGGGCGCCGACGTGTGCCGGCTGGTTTCACGAATGTCACGTACCGAACCGTGGGCCGATTAGTCAATCGCCTCGCAGCCGGAACCGACTGTGTTCCGCCCGGAACAGCCATGTCTGCCGTTCCTGCCTACGAGGACGATGACGAGCGCTGGTATGCGCTCCGCACCGCGGTACCACCTCGCTTATCGCACCGGTTGCGCCGCTCCGAACTGTTGCACTCGGAGCCGCGAGCCTGCGCGACCGCTTGTGTTCGGCTGTCTCGGGCCGATCCCGTCGGTTCTACTGGGCGATTGCCGCCGTTCTTCCGAAGACTCCCCGCTGATAACGGATCACTGCCTCACAACGGTGCATATCCTAACACGCCACGCGGTCAAATCGCCGCCCACGGCCACGGCACCGTCAGGAGCCCGATTTAGATTGGGACCGGCCACCACGGACCGAGAAAGGATTGTCGGACAATGACGTATGATTTCACGTCCATCATGAACAGGCATGGCATGGATTCGATCGCGGTCGACGGACTGGGCACCGACCCGGGATTCGCGCCGGACCCGCCACGCGAGGGTTTCGACGTCATCCCCATGTGGGTGGCGGACATGAACTTCCCGACCGTGCCCACGATCCCGCAGGCCATCATCGAACGGGCGAAGCATCCCGCCTACGGGTACTTCTCCCCCACCGACGACTATTACAGCTCCATCATCGACTGGCAGTCCACGCGCAACGGGGTCACCGGATTGACCCGGGAGGCGATCGGCTACGAGAACGGGGTCCTGGGCGGTGTGATCAGTACGCTGACCGCGTTCGCCGCCCCCGGCGACGGCGTGCTGCTGCACAGCCCAACCTACATCGGGTTCACCCGGAGCATCGAAAACAACGGCTACCGCATCGTCCACAGTCCGCTCACGCTGGACGAGCGCGGCGTATGGCGCATGGATTACGAGGATATGGACAGGAAGCTCAAGGAGCATCACATCCACGTGGCCGTGTTCTGCAGCCCTCACAATCCTTGCGGGCGCGTGTGGGAACGTTGGGAAATCGAGAAGGCCATGGAAGTGTACAAGGCCAACGATTGCGTGGTCATTTCCGACGAGATTTGGTCCGATTTGACTCTGGGGAACCACCAGCACATCCCCACCCAATCGGTCAGCGAGGACGCACGCAACAGGACCGTGGCGTTCTACGCGCCCAGCAAGACCTTCAATCTCGCCGGACTGGTGGGAAGCTACCACATCATCTACAATCCCACACTCCGGGACCGCATCGTGGCCAAAAGCTCGAAATGCCACTACAACGACATGAACGTGCTTTCCATGCACGCGCTGATCGGCGCCTACCGGCCCGAAGGCCATGAGTGGCTCGACGAACTGAAGGCGGTGCTCACCGGCAACGTCGATTACGCCTACGACTACATCACCAAGCATTTCCAAGGAGTGAGTCTGGCCAAACCGGAAGGCACCTACATGCTGCTGCTCGACTGCGAGCAGTGGTGCGAACGCCACGGCCTGAGCCTGCCCGAGTTGGAGAAACGCGGCTGGGATGTGGGCGTCGCATGGCAGGACGGCGACATGTTCCAGGCCCCCTACAGCATCCGCGTCAATCTCGCATTGCCCTTGAGCCGCGTCAAGGAGGCCATGCGCCGCCTTGACCAATACGTATTCAACGCGTAAACGGCATGCATCCGCGATTGCGGTGTCCTGGAAAGACGAATGCCGCCAACGAGGTTGGTGCCCGTTGGCGGCATTCGTCATACGTTGGCCGAACCGGGCGAAACCCAAGTTGCCAAGTTGCCGTGCGCTATGAGGTGGATGCCGCCAGCGGACGTGTACATCTGACCGCCCGATATGCCGGTGCCACCGATGCGCCGACGCTGCCGGCATTCGGATTGGAATGGACACTTCCCAAGCAGTACGAGAACCTGCGCTTCTACGGCCTTGCCCCCGAGGAAACCTATCACGACCGTCTGCACGGCGGCAAGCTCGGCATTTTCGAGCGCACCGCGGCCGAAGACAATGCACCGTATCTGGTGCCGCAGGAGACCGGCAACCATGAAGACTTGCGTTGGGCCGAAGTGCTTGACGCCCAAGGACACGGCATGCGTATCAGCCAGGCCGGCAGCGAACATTTCGCGGCGAGCCTGTTGCCGTACAGCTCGCTCATGCTGGAAGAGGCGACCCACCAGAACGAGTTGCCGCCGGTCCGTCACACGTTCCTGCGCCTGTTGGCCGCGCAAATGGGCGTGGGCGGAGACGATTCATGGGGCGCGCCCGTCCATGAGCAGTACCAGCTGCCCGCCGATCGCGCCTACACGCTCGACGTGAATCTGGAACTGTTCTAACAGCGATAAAGAAGCTCCCTCTGACGAGGGAGCTTCTTTATCGCACAGAGGGAGCTTCTTTATCGTGCTGGTACGAAACTGTCACGCACCACTAGGGTGGTGGAGATGAAGGTATGGTGGTGCAGCGTGCGCCGACTGGAGATGGCCTCGGCAAGCATCGTAATCGCAGTATCGGCCAGCTCATTCTGGTCGATATCGTAACTGGTCAATGTCGGCGAAGTGTACTGGGCGATGGCCTGGTTATTGATACTGATCACACTGGTATCGCGAGGCACCAGCACTCCCGCAGCGGTAAACGCCTGCAGTACGCCGACTGCAATCGAGTCCGCAGCCACGATGAACGCATCCGGCATGTCATCTCGATGATCGTTAACCGCTTCCTCCCCTAGAGTGCGCCCGGTGTCCACGGTGAACGCGCCTTGCGCGTAAATCAGGCCTTCCGCATCCAGCCCCAAACGCTCGGTCCAATTGCGGAATGCGGTTAATCGGCCGTCTTCCGGATATTCGTACAAACCCATCGTGAAGCCAGTACCGCCGATATAGCCGATGCGTCGTTTGCCCGAGGACACCAACATATCCAATGCGTCCAAAATGGTTTGGCTTAAATCCGGTTGTACCGAATCGAACAGGCTGGGCGCAGGATTGATGTCGATGAATACGCCATAGGGCAATACCAGATGGAGCTTCAACAGTCTATCCGAAGAGAGTACGGACGGTCCGATGGAGATGAAGCCGTCGAAATCACCGGCGTCGGCAATCAGATCGTCGATATGGGAAAACGACGTGAGTTCCATGTGCTGGGCTCTGGCATTGTCGCCGAGCACGGACCGTAGTTCATCGAAATAGGCGTCCGCCAGTTCTTCCTCGCGGGTGGCGTTGTCGAGTACGGCCACACGGCGTGGCAATGCGATACGGCGTGATCCGGTAGCGTAGCCAAGCTGCTCGCTGACCTCGATGATGCGACGTCGCGTCTCCTCTTTGACAGACAATGTCGGGTCCCCATTGAGCAGCCGGGATACCGTGGCCTGCGAGAAGCCTGATTTCTGTGCGATTTCCTTCATCGTGACCATAGTTGAGCCTTCCACGCCTCAGTACGTAACAATACGCAGTATTTCAGTAAATAACTTTACTACATAGTGTAACTCACGTCATGCGGGTATGACGCCGTATGGTTGCAGCATCGTCGATCCGCAGCGCTGATGAGAACGTGCATGTTTCAGGCCCTCCGATAATTATCGGGCAGGCGGGAATCCCCCGACCGTGGAGTCAATGCGCTGGATTTTCCCGGACTTGTCAAAGACAACGGTGATGTCCGGCGCAGTAAAACTGCCGGTCGAATCCCCGAATCGGTACGGATCACTCCAGTCGATAACGGCATGCATCGTCACGGTCCGAGTTTTCGCGTCATAGGACTCATTCGAGTACTCGATACTGTTATGCGTGGCCGTAGTCCCGCCCAGACCGCCGCCATTGCCTTGATGCATTTGCTGACAATACTTCGTAAAATCCGCGCCGAGAACATTCGACACTGCATAGCGCCTAAATGAACGTGTTAGGTCTGCACCAATTCACGGCCGGCAATACTCCACACTTCTCAGTAATCAATTCGTACCAAACCGCTCACGAATCTGAGCGGCAGTACCATAAGAGGCTTGCGCACCGACCCCAGTCGCGGCGTACGCGGAAACGTACGAGGCCAACTGCGCACTGTCCGCCAACGCATGACCCGAGGCAAGTCCGGCCAGAACCGTGCCCATAAAGGCATCTCCGCACCCGGTAGTGTCGATGGCCGCAACCGCAACTGGCGCAATACGATAGATATCATCACCATCGATGACCACCGACCCATCCCCGCCAAGCGTAATTACCGCCTGATTAAAGCCGAAGTCATGCATCTGCCGCGCCACATCAGACCAGTCCAGTCCATCCCAATCGTCATCGTCAGGCTCGGCGATGTCCAGCAGCTGTGCCATTTCATGTTCATTGACCAGCAGAATGTCCGAAGCCTCGATAAGTTCAGCGGGTAGTTCAGCAACGAATGGCGAATCGTTGAGCAATACCTTGAGCCCGGCATCATGACAGAGGCGAGCGCATGCCGTGACCGTTTCCATCGGACTTTCCAAACACAGTCCCAGTACATCAGCAGCAACCAATGCATCAGATGACTGCTGCACATAGTCGACAGACACCTCACCATTGGAACCAGCCGAATATACGATGGTGTTCTCGCCATTCGCGTCCACGGTAATTACCGTAGTGCCACTGGGACCTGCAACGGCAGCGATATGCGAAGTATCCACACCAGCATCGCGCAAATGCTCCAGCAGAAAATCCGCATTGGTATCTTCCCCGACTGCACCAAACATCCGCACCTGCGCTCCAATTCGCGCAGCCGCCGATGCCTGATTCGCTGACTTGCCTCCCGGCAATAAGGTCAGCGGGCCACCGTTGACGGTCTCTCCCGGTTTCGGCAACCGCTCAGTAACGACCGTGTAATCAACATTCATTGATCCGACCACGGACACACTGCCGTGCAGGTGGTCGAGCAAGTCAAGACATGATGCTGACATGATGCATTTCCTTTCGGCCTTCTTGTTTCGGCCTGTCTTCTATGTTCTGCGCTTGTTCTACGTTTCAGCAAAATCACGATGGAAACACAATCGTGCGGGTATGCGAATGCCCGGAGTCTGAAGTCAAATCCCGGGCATTGCACGTATTCGGGGCCAAATCGTCTGCGCGATTGATATGTTCTGCTGACGACTGACGCCTAGCGGATTGTGATGGTTATATCAGCATCACGCACCCATCGGCAGGAAGATTGCCATGGACAGGATGAACATGACGATTACGCCAGCGATCATCGGCACACTGGTACGGCGCACAATGTCGATTGGGCTCTTCTTGATGGAGCCGGCGACGATCATCACCACAGCGGAGACCGGCGAGACAGCGCGCAGCAGATTGCCAGCGAGACCCATCGGGATGGACACAGCGAGCACATTGATACCAGCAGCAGCGGCCAGCGGAACCATGAGCGGAACCATCGCGAAGAACAGTGCGGTACCGGAACCGGAGAGTAGCACGATGAGCGCAGTGAGGCCGACAAGGATAAGCGGCAGCACGAAGCCCATACCAGAGCCGGACAGGCCGGTCATTGCGTTCTGCAGTTCGGTGATCAGACCAATGGACTTAAGACCAACGACGAACACAGAAGCAGCGACCAACAGTGCCACAATCGGCATTGCGCCACCCATGCCCTTGAAGAAGGACTCGGTGCCAGCGAGGGTTTCCTTGCCCTTGCGAGTGCGGATGAGCTCGCAGATAATGGCGATCACGAAGGAGAGAATGGAAGCGAGTTCAACACTCAGGTCGATCTTTGCGCCGGTGGTGGAAGTGATGGCGAACACGATGAGAAGCATGATGATCGGCAGCAGCGGCAAAATCGCATACACAGTGCGGTAGAGAGCGCTACCTTCGACAGCCTTAACCTCAGCCAGGTCAACATCACCGTCGGTCAAATCCGAGCCAGCGCGCTTGTCCATGAACTTCTGCCAGAAGTAGTGTGCCAGTGCCATGACGAGCAAGGTCGGGATGGAAACGAGCACGTGATAACGGAAGACGTAATCGCTGGCGGTCAGGCCGGAGAACATGTCGGTCTTAGCGAGTTCAGCGGCGATGGCAACATTGTCGGAGCCAAGCGGGGTCGGCATAATCGTTGCAGTAGTGGCAATGACTGCAGCTGCGCTCAGCAGGCTCATACCAGCTTGGCGAAGCACCGGGTACAGCGTTGCCATAAGGATGATAGCCAGGTTGGAAGCACTCGGAATGACCAGAGACAACAGGTTGCCCAACAAGAAGGTAATCGGCACGAGTATATACGGGGACTTGATGTGCGCAATCGGCTTGGCGAGCACACTTACCGTGACTTCATTGGCTCCGATATGGGACATGTAGCCGGTGTAGCCACCAAGGATGAGGATGATGAAGCCAGCAGAAGTGAGCGTGCTCACGAACTGATCGCCTACAACCTTGAACGGATCAAGCCAAGTGACACCACTGGAAACGAAGTCGGTGAATGAGATGTCCTTGCCCATCAGCAATGCGATGTACATCAGCACAATGCCGATGAGGAACAGGGAAATCTTGATGTCCATTTTCTTCACGAGCATAAAGCCCACAATGCCAACCGCGGCAATTGCCACGAGGTACATAATCACCAGTTCCATCGGTCTGGTCCTTTCTTTGTTCTCTTATTCTCTGTTGTTGAATTCACGAATACTGATGCGCTCAGGGGCGCCGGTGTTAGCGGCGTCGAAGAGACAAGGGACTATGCACAATGGGCGATGCCGTCCATGAACCAGTCGCAGAATCGATCTGCGTGAACGCCGGTGGTGACGGTGGCATTCGGTTCGCGCTTAAGGTAGCCCTTAAGATCAACGACCGTACACCCTGCAGTGAGTTCGCCAGCGATTTCTACGTCCACAAATGCCTTAGTCATGTCGAATAGGTCAGGCTCCAGCAAGCATGCGACTGCGCAAGCGTCATACATTTTGAGACCGGTGCCGAAGCTGCGCTTGCGGTAGCGCTGGAACAGGTCATGAGCCATCAGACCGACCTTGCCCATATCCTTAAGCTGAGCGGTTTTCTCCGGCGGAATCACAGTTCCCAAGCCGGCGTCCAGTGTGGCCATAGTAATGTCAAGACCAGAAGTGAGCACAATCTTGGCGGCTTCAGGGTCAACGAAAATATTGAATTCGGCCATAACACCCTTGTTGCCGCGAGTGACCGAACCACCCATGAGCACAATGCGCTCAATACGCGACTTGACTTCCGGAAAAGTTTTTAGCAACAGTGCGATGTTGGTCAGCGGACCGATTGGCATGACGGTGACGGGTTCAGCAGAAGCCATGATCTCGTCGTGCATTGCTTCGACAGCATGCTTATCCAGCAGAAGTTCAGTTTTGGGCTCAGGGAAATCGAATCCCTCCATACCGGTTTTACCGTGGATATCGCTTGCATCATCAAGCTGACGGATCAGCGGTTCAGCAGCGCCACGAGCGACCGGTACATCCTTACCGTAGTAGGCCATCAGCTTGAGCGCGTTCGTCGTTGTCGCTTCAATGCTGACATTGCCAGCAACCGTAGTAATCAGCCGCACGTCGAAGCGCGGGTTGAACACTGCCAGTGCGATGGCGACGGCGTCATCGATGCCGGGGTCAGTGTCGATAATCAGAGGGATCTGCTTCATTGCTTGTTCGGTTCCTTTCGCGGTGTGTTGATATACGTGTTATGCGTAGTGCTCGGCGAGCCGATTACTTGATTCCGCTTGTGGCGGTGGATTCAGCTGCGCTGAGCGGAACGGGATCAACGAATTGGACTAATCCGCTGCCATAACCCGGTGCCGGCCGGCGCAGGAACCCATGCTCTTCGTAGAACGATTCCTTGCCAGGTGTTGCCATCAGGCCAATGTACGCATGGTTGCAGCAGTGTTCTCGAATGCGTGTGATAAGTGCGCGCAGCACCGCCGTACCGACTCCACCCCCTTGGTATTGCGGTAATACCACGAGATCTTTGATGAAGAATGCGATACGTCCATCGCCGACCACACGACCAATTCCGGCCACCTGACCATCAACGTAGGCAACCACGGAATACAGCCCACCATCCAGCGCCATACGCGCGTCTTCGCGGTCGTAATGGTAGAAACCCACAGCGTCGCGAACGCTGACGTACAGTTCGGCTGTCAGCGCGTCTTGCTGAATCGATATGCACATTGCCCGCTCACCTCCTCTGTGAGTTTCCTCCAAACCGATCATCGTTGATCATCGCCATTGATAAAACGTTTAATCAACTAATGAAAATTATGATATAACCTTTTACCAATGTTGTCAACGATGTCGGCACGTCAGCACTGTTCAGCGCATAAACCCAGCCTTCATGCACCTGATAAACGCTGCAATATCAGGGAACACGCCACATAGGAGCCCCAACCGAATCACGCAGTACAAACGATGACGGGACATAGCGCGATTCACCACGACTGCAATCATTATTTATAATCATGTCGAGCAACATATCCACGCCCTGGCGACCCATATCCTCAGCTTGCTGCGAAATAATCGCGACTTGCGGAGTCAGCAGACGGAATACGGCAATGTCATCGAATGAAATCACTGACATTTCACTACCAATATCAATGCCGCGGTCATGCAGCAAACCAATCATCGTGATCATGTCAGGCGAGTAAGCGCAAATAATCGCCGTAACACCTGCTCTTACAAGTTCATTTAGTCCTGCTTCGCGCGAAACATATGTAGAATCACAGTCGACAACCGCCGCAGTTCCCTCCCCCAACTGCGTCACCTGTGCCACAGCAGAACGGAATGCCGCTTCACGCTCATTTATATTGGACGAGCCCAGTGACGAGTGTGACACAAATCCAATGTGACGATGCCCTAAGCGCACAAGTTCGGCAACCGCCTCGCAAACACCTGGGTATGGGTCGGACACTACGAATGGCACCGAATTTACTCCCGATACCAAACGATCCACGAACACCAGTGGTAGCTCGCGCGCGATAAGCGACTGCATACCAGGCGAATTGACACCTTGCGGCACCACGATCGCACCATCAATACGCTGCCCGAGCAGATTGTCAATAAACGCATCCTGGCGTTCCACTGTTTCTGCTGAAGTACCAATCAGCGTGGAATAGCCCCGGGCATACAACTCATCCTCCATTGACGAGACCAAATCGGCGAAATACGGATTGTGCAAATCAGGAACCAGCAAACCAACAGTCTTAGTATCCGACGAGCGCATGGAGCGAGCACGTTGATCGGGCACATACCCCATTTCCTCAACAGTATTCAGCACCAACTGTCGCGTATCGCTAGAAAAGCGGCCTTTATTGTGAAGTATTTGGGAGACGGCAGCAGCCGACACACCGGCACGTTGAGCGACATCCTTCAACGTCACGAACGCCATAGTCCCCTCCTTGCGGCCGATACATCGTCAAAACAACAATTCAAATGTACCCTTTTCACCGCCAATATTCGTAATCCTGCGCTAACACACGGCTCTCAACATAGAAAACCGCACCTCAACCACCGGATGAGAATTGCTTCAACCCGATAATCGAGGTGCGGTTTTTGCAGGCGTACCGGCTACTCCAGTTCCACCGCGCCGGTGTACAGCTGGTAGTACTCGCCCTTCTGCGCGATGAGCTCGTCATGCGAGCCGCGTTCGATGATGCGGCCATGGTCGAGCACCATGATCACGTCGGAATTGCGCACGGTGGACAGGCGGTGCGCGATCACGAACACGGTGCGTCCCTTCATGAGGTTGTCCATGCCGGCCTGCACCACTTCCTCGGTGCGGGTGTCGATGGATGAGGTGGCCTCATCAAGGATCATGGCCGGCGGGTCTGCCACTGCGGCGCGTGCGATGGAGATCAGCTGGCGCTGGCCTTGGGACAGACCGGAGCCGTCGCCTTCGAGCACGGTCTGGTAGCCGTTGGGCAGCATGCGGATGAAGCTGTCCGCGTTGGTGAGCTTAGCGGCGGCGATGCACTCCTCGTCGGTGGCGTCGAGCTTGCCATAGCGGATGTTGTCCATCACGGTGCCGGTGAACAGGTTCACGTCCTGCAGCACGATGCCGAGCGACTTGCGCAGGTCGGGCTTGCGGATGCCCTTGACGGAGATGCCGTCATACAGGATCATGCCTTCCTGGATGTCGTAGAAGCGGTTGATCAGGTTGGTCACCGTGGTCTTGCCGGCACCGGTGGCGCCGACGAGCGCGACCTTCTGGCCGGGCTTGGCGAACCAGGTGATGTCGTGCAGCACGGGCTTGTCCGGGTTGTAGCCGAAGGTCACGTCGGTGAAACGCACGTCGCCCTGCAGCAGGGTCAGGCGCCCGTCCGGCGAGGTGATCGCGTTCTCGCGCGCCTTCCTTGCCACTTCCGCGGCCTTCGGGCTCAGCGACTGCGCGGCCTTCAGGGAACGGGTGCCGTCGTCGCCTTCCTCACGCTTCCAGGCCCAATGGCCGGTTTCGTGGTCCACTTCGGTCATGGTGCGGCCGTCTTCGCCGAGCTCGACGTTGACGAGTGTGACGGAGCCGCCGTCGTCCTCGGGCTTCTCATCCATCAGCTGGAAGATGCGGGATGCGCCGGCGAGCGCCATCATCACCATGTTGAACTGCATGGAGACCTGGCCGAGCGGGTTGACGAAGGAGCGCGACAGGGTGAGCAGGGAGATGAGGGCGCCGAGGGTGAGCTTGCCCGCGCCGGCGAGACCGAAGTTGCCCACGCCGGACAGTGCCATGAATCCGCCGACGATGGCGAGCAGGATGTAGAGGATGTAGCCCATGTTGCCTACGACGGGCATGGTCACGTTACCCCAGGTGTTCGCTTCGGCGGAAGCGTGGAACAGTTCCTCGTTCTTCTCGTCGAAGGTCTTCTGGGTGGCATCCTCGTGGTTGAAGACCTTAATGACCTTCTGGCCGTTGACGGATTCCTCGACGAAGGCGTTCACGTCGCCGATCCACATCTGCTGCTTGACGAAGTAGCGGCCGGAGCGGGAGACGATGGCGCGCACGACCACGAACAGGATCGCGGCGAACACGAGTACGAAGATCGTGACCGGCACCGACAGCCAGAGCATGGAGACCAGTGCGGCCAGTGCGGAGATCGCGGAGGAGAACATCTGCGGGAAGGACTGGCTGATGGCCTGGCGCAGGGTGTCGGTGTCGTTGGTGTAACGGCTCATGATGTCGCCGTGCTCGTTGGTGTCGAAGTAGCGGACTGGCAGGGTCTGCTGGTGGGCGAACATGTCGTCGCGGATCTTCTTCAGCGTGCCTTGTTCGACGGTGACGATGAGCCACTGCCACAACCAGCTGCAGAACGTGCCAGCCGCATACAGACAGCCCATCAGCGTCAGCGCGCGCAACAGCGGTCCCCAATCAGGATCCGTTGCGCCGACCATCGGCAGGATGTAGCTGTCGATCAGCGATTGCAGAAACAGAGCGGAGCCGGCTTGGGCGGCCGCGCCGACCAGAATGCATACCACGATTGCGATGACATGCCATTTGTATTGGAAGATGTAGTCGAAGATACGTTTGGTGGTGCCGGGAGCGGCTTTCTGCATTGGCGGCTTAGCGCCCGGCTTCACGTCCGGATTCATATCCGGCTTGGATTGCATGGTTTTTCCAGTGTTCTTTTCAGCGGTTTTCCCAGTCATGTCCATCCCTCCTTTCACTTCAGCCCCTCAGGCTGTGCCTGGTTTTTGGTTTGAGATTCGTAGATGGATCTATATTCGTCGCAGGTTGCGAGCAGTTCGTCGTGCGTGCCGGCGGCCATGATTCGGCCGTCTTCCATGACAAGGATCATGTCGGATTCCTGCACGGATGCGATGCGTTGCGCGATGATGATTTTCGTGGTGTCGGGAATCTCGTTGTGGAACGCTTCGCGGATCAGCTTGTCCGTCTTGGTGTCGACTGCGGAGGTGGAGTCATCGAGGATGAGGATCTTCGGTTTCTTCAGCAACGCTCGAGCGATGCACAGACGCTGGCGTTGTCCACCGGACACGTTGGTTCCGCCTTGTTCGATATAGGTGTCGTATTTGTCGGGGAATTCCTGGATGAAACCGTCAGCCTGGGCCAGTTGGCATGCGCGGCGGATTTCCTCGTCGGTGGCGTTCGGGTTGCCCCAGCGCAGGTTGTCCGCAATGGTGCCGGAGAACAGCACGTTCTTCTGTAAAACCATGGCCACTTGGTCGCGCAGGATTTCCAGATCGTACTTGCGCACATCCACACCGCCGACTTTAAGCGAACCGTCGGTCACATCGTACAGTCGCGGCACGAGCTGCACGAGACTGGACTTGGCCGAGCCAGTGCCGCCGACAATGCCAACGGTCATGCCGGAACGAATCTTGAGGGTGATGTCGTCCAGCACCGGTTTTTCGGAATTGTCGGAATAGCGGAAGGTGACATGGTCGAAATCGATCGAACCGTCGGCAACCGTCTTGACTGGTTCGGCGGGGTTGGTGACGGTGCTTTCCTCGTTGAGCACCTGGCAGATACGTTCCGCGGAAGCCTGCGAAATGATGCACATGACGAAGATCATGGACAGCATCATCATAGCCATGAGGATCTGCATGGCGTATGTGACCAATGCCGTCAGATCGCCGGTGGTCAATCCCAATGCGGCGTTGTTGCCGGACGAGACGATCTGCCGCGCGCCCATCCAAGCGATCAGAATCATCGAAACGTACACACAGACCATCATGAGCGGACCGTTGAAGCTCATCACACGGTCGGCCTTGCTGAAATCCTTGTAGATGCGCTGCGAAATACGGCCGAACTTCGCGATCTCATGGGATTCGCGGGTATAGGACTTCACCACACGGATGCCCTGCAGATTCTCGTCCACCACATTGTTGAGCTTGTCATACGCGTGGAACACACGCTCGAACACCGGATGCACGTACACCGCCAGACCACACAGACCGAAGGCGAGAACAGGGATGCACGCCAGGAACACCAAGGAAATGGACGGGCTGATGCGGAACGAGAAGATCCACGCCACGATCATCATGATCGGGGCTCGCACACCTAGACGAATGATCATGGAATAGGCGTTCTGCAGGTTGGTCACATCGGTGGTGAGCCTGGTGATGATCGAGCCGGTGGAGAACTTGTCAATATTGGTGAAGCTGAAGCCCTGCACCTTCTCGAATTCGTCATGACGCAGGTTCTTGGCGAATCCAGCGCCGGCGATCGCGGCGAATTTACCGGCAAGGAAGCCAGCCGCGAGCGAACATAGCGAGCACGCCAGAAGAATCAGACCGAATTTGACGATGGCGGGCATGCTTTTGCCGGTGATGCCTTCATCAATCAACGACGCCATCACCGTGGGGATGAGGATTTCCAGAACACCTTCGACCACCACAAATATCGGGGTGAGAATGCTGGGCTTCCTATATTCACGCAGCGATTTGCCAAGCGTGCGTACGAGATGCCGCTTTTGTTTTGGCTGCGATTGCACCGCAGCCGTTGTCACGTTTGCTCCGCTCACTTACTCTTCCTTTCCTGTTTCGTCTTCCTGTGATGTTTTCCGTACAGTTGGTTGCGATTCGCATTCCCGCGATTGCCGTTCCCACGATTCCGCCTCGCACAATGCCAGGCTGGAGTAGCGACTTTCGTCACCGATCAGCCCAGTGGAGACCAGATTGGTCTGCATCACGTCGAGCACGTGCATGAATTCGCGGATCTCGTCATCGCTCAAACCCTGAAGAAGAATGCCTTCCATAGCGATGGCGTTGGCTCGCAGCGCCTCGGCTATATCGCGCGATTTGTCAGTGAGCACGATTTTCTTCAACCGCGCGTCCCTCGGCACGGATTCGCGCACGATAAGCCCTTTGCGTTCCATCAATGCGAGCACCCTGCTCGACGTCGACCGGGTGATGCCGAAGCGGCGTTCCACATCCTGCGGGAAGATCTCCCGTTCCGAATGGCGCGCGAGGAAGGTGATGATGTCGATGTTGCCACCGCTCAGACTCTCCACTTCCATAGGACGCGTCACCGCAAGATACCGGTTGATGACGTTGTGCAGCGATCGGATGGCGACGCTCGGCGGCTTGCATGCGCCTCGGTCCCACGCTTCGGTGAACGCGGGGTTCACCGAAGCCGTTCCATCGTTCTGTATATCGTTCACGGAACATAAGATAACACGTTGTACATACAACAGTTGCATATGCAACATTCAGTGTGTCGTGTGTGACGGAACCGGATCGCAGCACACCGAGCGCAATATTGTAATCGCAAAATCGCTTAAAAATAGCCAAAAATAAGCTCGGAACAAGCCGAAACCAAGTATGAAAAAGCCGAGGATGTGGTCCGCACCGGTTCATTCGCGGGCCACATCCTCGGCCTAAATCCTTGAAACTCCTTTTGCTTACGTCTTGTTTACGTCAATCCGTCTTATTCGGCGGTTTCGGCGATTTTGGCGTATTCGTCGAGCATGAAGGCGGTGATGGCCTTGCCGCCGTCGCCCATCAGCACCGACATGCTGTTGATCGGCATGGAGTCGAGGAATAGACGGGTCATGTCATTGTCGGGCACGATCGGCATGCGGTCGGCTTCACCTTCGGCACGCAGCTTCTCGAGCACCTGGGAGCCGAGCGGATCCTTACGCCATTCCATGAAGTTGGACCATTCGGTGAGCTGCTGGGTCTTGCCGTCGCCATCGAGCTCCACTACCGCGGAACCGGCGATGTCACGGCTGGACGTGCCGACTTCGATGGCGTATTCGCCGCTCTCCACGTGCCAGTCGTTGAACTTCTCAGACCAGTAGGCGAAGGCGCGATCGTCGAGATCGAAGGAGACTTCGGCGGATTCGCCGGCTTTGAGGAACACCTTCTTGAAGCCTTTGAGCTCGCGCTTCGGGCGGGCCACGTCAGCCTTGCCAGGAGCCACGTACACCTGCACGGTTTCGGCGGCGTCAACGTTCGAGGTGTTCTTGACCACTGCGCTGACGGTTGCGGTGCAGGCACCGGTCTTGACGGCCTTCACGTCGCTCACTTCGAACGTGGCGTAGCTCAAGCCGAAGCCGAACGGGTAGTCGACGGCCTTGTTGTAGGTGTCGTAATAGCGGTAGCCCACAAACACGCCTTCGCCATAATCGACATGCCCCTCTTCACCCGGCCAGTTGATGGTGCTCGGATCGTCGTTGATGTCGAAGGGAATGGTCTGCGCAAGCTTGCCGGACGGGCTCACCTTGCCGAACAGCACGTCGGCGAGCGCCGGACCGCCGGACTGTCCGAGCAGCCAGGATTCGAGGATGCCCTTGGCGTTCTTGGCCCATGGTGCCACGGTGACGACGGAGCCGTTGGAGAGTACGACCACAACGTTCTTGTTTTCGGCTGCGACGGCTTCGAGCAGTGCGATCTGCTTGGCCGGCATGTCGAGGGTCTCACGGTCGAAGCCTTCGGATTCGGCCGCTTCAGGGAGCCCTAGGAACATGAGCACCACGTCGGCGCCCTTGGCAGCTTCGACGGCTTCGGCTTCGAGTGCCGGATCGGCCGGTTCGAGGTCGAGGGTGAATCCTGGGGCGAACTTGGCATCCACGCCGCGTTCGGTGAGGGCGTCCAGGAAGCTGGTCATCTTGGTTGGGGTGATGTGCGAGGAACCACCGCCCTGGTAGCGCGGGGTACGTGCGAATTCGCCGATGACGGTGACCTTGGCATCGCCAGCGACTGGCAGAATGGCGTCATCGTTCTTGAGGAGCACCATGGATTCGACGGCGGCCTGATGTGCGACCTCATCGTGGGCTTCGATGTCGAAACGATAGTTTTCGACGCTCATGGCTGCGCGGGTCTTGCTGACCAAGTCGATCATGCCTTGTGCCATGCGGTCGAGCTGTGCCGGCTGGATGCGGCCGTCGCGTGCGGCGTAGACGATTTGGTCGTCGGTGTAGCTTGGCGGCATTTCGAGGTTGAGGCCCGCATTGAGGGAGGCCACGCGGTCGTGGTCGGCGCCCCAGTCGCTCATGACGATACCTTGGAAGCCCCATTCGTCGCGCAGCACGTCGGTGAGTAGCCAGCGATCCTGGGCGGCATGCACGCCGTTGATGCAGTTGTATGCGCACATGATGGTCCACGGCTGGGCTTCCTTGACGATGTGTTCGAATGCCGGGAAGTAGATTTCGCGCAGCGCACGCTGGGAGATGTTGGCGCTGATGCGCAGCCGGTCGGTCTCCTGGCTGTTGGCGGCGAAATGCTTGAGCGAAGTGCCCACGCCCTTGGACTGCACGCCTGCGACGATGCCGACCGCCTCATGACCCGCCAGATACGGGTCTTCGGACCAGTATTCGAAGCAGCGGCCGCCAAGCGGGTTGCGCTTGATGTTCACGCCGGGACCGAGAATTACGGCAACCTTCTCCTGAATGCATTCTTCGGCCATGGCTTCGCCGACCTGGTGGATGAGTTCCGGATTCCACGAGCTGGACAGGCCCGCGGCCGGCGGGAAGCAGGTGGCGGGCACGGAGTTGTTCAGATCGACTTCGCCGGTGGTGGCCGAGTTGGACTTGCGCAGGCCGTGGGGGCCGTCGGTGATCATATAGCCGGGAATGCCCTTGGCTTCAACGCCTTGCAGATGCCAAGCGTCGCCGCCGGAAGTTAGGGATGCCTTTTCTTCAAGCGTCAGGTCATTGACGGAAGGATAGGTGTTTTCGCTCATACGTTCCTCTTTCGCATCGTTTTCTTGAGTTCGTATCGGTTAACCGGCCTGTGGAATCTCAACCCCGAAATCTTTACTAACCGGTCGGTAGGTACTTTATCAAAATCAACATCACAACACGCCAATCTTCTTTGAAAAATCAGTTAACCGACCGTAAAGTAACTGCAGTATTTACAACTTGAGAGAAATGGCGATTCATAAGCATTGCAGCGCACATGAACCGCCACTATGAGTGCAAGAAAGGGAATCATCATGGCCAACGAAGAAGTCGACCGAAGAGCGGAGATTCTCAATGCGGCCGTCGAACTGTTTGGAACGCTCGGCTATTACGGCACTTCCCTGCAGAAAATCGCCGATCGCGTAGGACTCACCAAGGCTGGCGTGCTGCATTATGTCGGCAGTAAGGAAGGACTGCTCACAGCCGCGCTGGACGAAGTCTACGATTCCGAGACGGAAGACATTCTTACCGACATAGTACGTGAGCCACGCCCGTTGATTGCCGACATGTGGCGCAGAATCGTGGCGGTGAACGCACGCAGACCGATTCAGGTGCACATGTTTTCCACGTTGAGCGCCGAAGCGATCGACCCGAACCACCCCGCACACGAGTATTTCGCCAACCGTGAGCTGCATAATGCCGACACCGCACTCAACATCCGTTGGCGCGTGCCCGAAGGTGTTGATACGCGTCGGCTGCTTAATGCGGGATTCGCCATGATGGACGGCGTGCAGCTGCGTTGGCTGCGCACGCCCGGCCAGGACCTGAACGCCATGTGGGCGGAATGCGAAGACGCCCTGTTCCCCCTGCCCATGTGGGAGGGCTACCGATAAGCCTCTGCCCCGGCACTGCATTAATGTATGGATGCAGACGTAAAAGGAGGCATATATGCGGATTTTGCTGGCACCGGACTCGTTCAAGGAGTCCGCTTCGGCTGAAGCAATCGCACAGGCGATGGCTCGCGGCATTAAGCGTGGCAATCCGCAGGCGGAATGCCGGCTCATGCCTCTTTCCGATGGTGGCGAAGGATTGACGCAAGCCTTGGTTCATGCCACCGCCGGCACGTTGCACAATGTTGAGACAGTTGATGCGATCGGCCGCCCGATTACCGCTCAGTTTGGCTTTCTTGGCAATAATCATGCTTCTTGTATTCTCCACACCGCCGTAGTCGAGTTGGCTTCGGCAAGCGGACTTGAACGGGTCTCCCCCGCCGACCGCAATGCGTTGTCCGCTTCCACGTTCGGCACCGGCTTGCTGATTCGTGCTGCGATTGACGCTGGCGCGGATCGTATTGTGCTTGGTTTGGGCGGCAGTGCCACTACGGATGGCGGCACGGGATTGGCTCGCGCGCTTGGATTTCGTTTTCTTGATACGGCAGGTCATGATATTCCGCTTGGTGGCGGTTCTCTTGTTGATTTGGAGAGGATTGACGATTCGGAAGTTCCCGATTTTGTAAAAAATGTTCCGATTGTTCTCGCCTGCGATGTCGCCAATCCTTTGACCGGACCAGAAGGTACTGCGCATGTGTTCGCTCCGCAAAAAGGCGCGAACACAGCACAGGTCGAACTCCTCGATCAGGGACTCGCGAATCTCGCACACGCGATCATGCAATACAATGGCCGCGATATTGAGCGCATTCCCGGTACAGGCGCCGCGGGCGGTACCGGCGGCGGGATGCTCGGCCTGTTCAATACAACAGTGCGGCCGGGAATCGAACTTGTGCTCGATCTTGCGCATGGTCGAGAAGCATGCGCATGGGCCGACGTCATCATCACCGGCGAAGGTTCCATCGACAGTCAGACACCGTACGGCAAAGTGCCGAATGGCATTGCGAAACTGGCGCAATCGCAAGGAAAACCAACTATTGCCATTGGCGGAACGGTAACCCGCGATCCACACACCATCGAAGCGTTGAACGAGACCGGCATCGTCGCAACGTTCGGCATTGCGCCCGGGTCGGCGGATCTTGCGACGCTGATCGCCAATACGGAACGCAATGTCGAGATTACGTGTGCCGCAATCGCCGGCACACTGCGCGTTGCTTCGGCTACTGCAGTAGCTGCAGCTACTTCACCTTGCGAATCAGCATGATGAACACCGTGCCCAGCAGCACCGCAACCACAGCGATCGGGAACAAAGCCGTATAACCGCCAGTGGCAAGCACAATCGCGACGGCAAGCTGCTGTATGGCGTTCATCACCGCGGAACAGTCGGCGTTCATTGACGATGGCAACTGGTTCAACGCATGCGTCTGATCAGGCACCAGTACGAATCCGGAAGCGGCCATAAACAGTGCGTATGCCACAACGATGACCCATTCATGTGAGCCGCCCACGATCGGCATTTCGTAGGCGGCTCATATCAGACTAGCGTGTCGATTATTAGGTTCTGCGACACGGCTTATTTCGTTTCGCTTTTACGCGACGGGGAAGGTGGTGCGCTTCAAGTGTTCGCGACGGCTGGAATGACCGATAAGCACTTCGAATTCGCCCGGTTCGACGATCCGGTTAGCTTCCGAATCGACGATGGTGCAATCGGAAACCGGAATGTCGAAGGCAACGGTCTTACTTTTGCCTGGTTCGAGTTCCACGCGCTGGAATGCTTTAAGTTCACGATCAGTCCAGCTGTAGGAGGTCACGATGTCGCCGATGTAGAGCTGTACTACTTCCGTGCCCTTGCGATCGCCCGTATTGGTGAGGGTGATTTCGGCATGCACAGTGTCGGTTTCGGCGAATATGCCGGATTCCGGAACGTTGGTGATGGTCGGATCTCCGTATTCGAACGTGGTGTAGCTCAGACCCTCGCCGAATGCGAATGCCGGATTCTGCGTGAGGTCGGCGTAACGGTTGCCGTGCTGGCCTCGAATCTGGTTGTAGTAGACCGGCAGCTGTCCTGCGTGACGCGGGAAGGTGATCGGCAGGCGTCCGCTCGGTTCGGTTTCGCCGAGAATGATTTCGGCGATGGCCTGGCCGCCCTTCATGCCCGGGCTTGGAGCCCACAGCAGAGCCGAAGTGCCTTCGGCTGGAGTTTCGTCAACAATCACGCCATTGGTACCGATCACGGATGCCGGCAGCACTTGCGGCTTGGAGCTGACGAGCACCACCACGAACGGCTTGCCGGTTTCGCGAGCCACGTTCGACAGTGCATCGATCAGTGCATTCTGTCCGCCGAGCAGTTCAAGCGTGGCGGTGGAGCAGCCTTCGCCAATGGCCTGGATCACATCGCCCACCACGGCCACGATCAGGTCGCTTTTACGTGCGTTTTCCACGGCTTCGCCAAGCAGTGCGCGATCAATCTTGGCGGAAACGCCGATCTTCGGGCGAGGCTGTCCATCCGGGTAGAACTCGCCTTCCGGATCGGGCACCAAATCCACGATGTTGGCACCGCGAGAGTACACGACCTCGCAACCTTCCGGAGCGAGCTGCTTGAAACCATCAAGCACGGTGGTGATCATTTCACGCGGGTGGCCGTCAGGCATCCAGTTGATCTGGCCGGAGCTGCCTGCCCAGTCGCCCAGCTGGGTCTGGGCGTCATCGGCGAGCGGGCCAACGACCGCGATACGCTTCGCACCGGCCACGTTGAACGGCAGTGAACCGTCGTTCTTCAGCAATGCCACGGCTTCGCGAGCCACTTCAAGGTTGAGCTGCTGATGCTCTTCGGAACCGATCACTGCATCGATACGCTTCTGGTCGGGCAAGCGTGGATCTTCGAACAGTCCAAGACGGAACTTCAGTGCGAGAATACGAGCCACGGCGGCATCGATCAACGATTCGTCAAGCAGACCGGTCTTCACGGCTTCGATCGCACCCTCGTAAAACTTTGGCGTGGTCATCACCAAGTCGTTGCCGGACTTGACCGCATCGGCAGCAGCCTGCACATAATCAGGCTTGACCTTCTGCTCCCACACGGAACGGCCGACGTTGTCCCAGTCGGTGATGAGCGTGCCCTGATAGTTCCAAGCGCCACGCAGTTTGTCGGAAAGCAGCCACTTGTTGAAGGTGACCGGCACACCTTCGATGGATTCGTAGCCGAGCATGAAGGTGCCACAGCCTTCCTTGGCTACGCGTTCGAATGGCGGCAGGAACCAAGATTCCAGCTTGCGGTGGCTCAGGTCGGCTTCGGAAGCGTCACGCCCTCCCTGTGTTTCGGAATAGCCTGCGAAATGCTTGGCGCATGCGAGAATCGCGTCTTTGGCGAGCGGCTCGCCCGCCTTGGCTCCACCTTGATAGCCCTTGACAATGGACGATGCCATTTCGCCAATCAAGTACGGATCTTCGCCAAAGGTTTCGCCCACACGGCCCCAACGGGTGTCTCGCGCGATGCACAGCACCGGGGAGAACGTCCAATGCACGCCGGTGGTTGACACTTCCTCGGCGGTGGCACGGCCCGCGGCCTGTACCTTTTCAGAATCCCACGTGGTTGCCATGCCTAGCTGTTCCGGAAAAATGGTGGCTCCCGGCCAGAAGGAATAGCCGTGAATGCAGTCGTCGCCGATCACCAGCGGAATGCCGAGACGGGTTTTGGCGTTCACCGTTTCCACGGCTTTCGGCAGATCGGACGGCGAGGTGTGCAGAATGGAACCAACGTGCTTGTTGACGATCAGATCGTCCAAATCGCCGCTTCGCGCGTCAAGCTGCATCATCTGTCCGACTTTTTCCTCAAGGGTCATTCGACCAAGCAGATCGGCGATGCGTTCCTCAGTAGGAAGTTTCGGATTCCTATAGGGCAGATTTACAGTATTTTCAGTGGTTTCGGTCATGGATTGCTCACTTTCCTCATTGAAGCGATTTCCTTTAATTACCAATTGGTATTTTAGTATATCATATGCACATCCGCAACTCGACATAAACCCGTCAACGCAAAAGGCGAGGGACCATCAGACCCTCGCCTTTTCGCACGCGCATGCAATGCCAATCTCAACAAGTATTCAAAATCAACGATATGCATCCCACAACGGGGATGGAAACAGCATGTTTTCCATCTGAGCCCACTCTTTGCATAAATCAACTTCAGGCTCGCGCAACCACCATAATTGCACACCATCCATGATTTCCATGGCCTTACGCACCACCGGTCGTATACTCGACTTCCATGAACCCAATTGCGGAGGAATCAGCCAAGGATATTGCGAATAGTTCTCCCAAATATCGTCCATACGAGCAGTGAATTCATCATGCAACGGATGTTCAGGATTCAACGATTCCGCAGAAAGCACGGTAAACTTTGAAACAGACACCCCCAAGTATGCCAAAACCAAGCGTCACTATATGTGGACGCAGCAATGAACAATTCCCCTATGACAACTAGCATGGGGAGACATTATTTGTAAAGCATAAAAGAAGGTCCATTCAAATGGAGAAGCCGAACGATATTAAAAGAGACTCCATATCAGTGAATTACTTTTTGAATACTGCTGCGTACAGCGGTCTCTTCTCCCTTCTTTCGGTTATTCTCACCGGCCAAGTTTCTGCGGCGTCATCGCTATATGTTGGGCTGGCGCTCGGAATTTTATCTCTTTTTTCTAGAGGCAGTACTGTTTTTATAGGTAGCCTGATTGAGCGTTTCTCAACGGTATCCCTCACCGAGGCCGGTTTCGGATTCATGGTTTTTTCACTTTTGCTGCTACAACCGGCAATGGGTGGTTTTATCGGCTTCCTTTTTGCGGATTTGGCTTTGCTGGGACTCGGTCTTTCATTGGTTAATTTTGCCCTACGAGGGCATATCATCGCTACAGTAAAGGATAAAAAAATTCAGGCTTCTTTGTTTGCTTTAGTGACTATGGCAGCCAATCTTGGATCCGCGATTGGACCTCTGGGCTCGAATTACATATATAAAGCTTTCGGACAAACGCTCTTTATTGCAATCATCGTCGGACTCTATGCTTTTTCTGCTTTACTAGCTCCAATAGCGCTGACTCATCATGTCTTCATACGCAATGAGAAAAGCGGCGAGGAAAACACTTCCTCCATCGTGAAGACCATTACAGACTCGCTGAAAAGTCCCGGTACGGTTCTTGCCATCCTGGCGGTGTTCGTGGGCAGTATCATGAATGGTCAGCTTTTTGCCGGAATGGCATTGGAATTCCACTCGTTATCCGATAGTCCAGTCATAAGAGGATTGTTCTATTCCATTGATGCCATATCGGTCATAGCACTGCAAATGCCGGTAAGTAAGATCATCTCGCGCAATATGACCAAAGAACATAATGCCACCTCATTCATAGTCAAAAGCCTGGGGATTTATGGAATTTCCTTCGCACTATTCGCCTGCGGAGTCTCGTCGTACTGGTGGATATGCATCATTTCCTTGGTTGTGTTCTCCATTGCAGAATGCATCTATGCGCCATTAATCAATATTGCTCTGGTAGAGGCACAGCCAGATAAGCCTTTGGTGGACATTCTGAACTATCGGCTGATAATTGCAGCCATTGGTGAATCGGCAGGCTCATTCCTTGGCGGTTGGATCGTTCCGGCACTACGTCCTGCAGGATTGACGGCTTGGTATTGGTGTGCACTGGCGTTAGTGGGAATAATGCCTGCAGTCGTCACTAATCAAATTAGAAAACGTGGACAAAGAATCATTCGTCATTGAAAGAAAAAGTCTTGGTGAGTACACCGGAAGGGGAATGACATGAAAGTATTATTGCTGCAACAGCCCAAATCTTTCTCAAATTATCCTAAATGGATTGAGGAAATCCAAGAACGTTTCGATTGTTTAGAAGTTATGGTCTTCACCTCGAACGATCGAGCCGCACACCATAGTTGGCCGAGCTCCGTCCTCAAGGAAATCGAGGTTTCCGATTATTCCTCTGATAGCGCTACCGCAAAATTCTTTGATATTGTCAGGAAATTTAAACCAGATAGGATAGTTTCCAGCTCAGAGGAAGACGTACTGAGGGTTGCAGAGGCGAGAAGTTTATTTGGAATTCCCGGTTTACAGCATGAACTGGCGTTAAGCTGTCGAGATAAAGTCACGATGAAACAATCGGCCCTTGATGCCGGATTAAAGATTATTCCCTATACCACCTGCCAAGGCTTTGGAGATATTATTTCGGCGTTCGATCGTTGGGAGACGGTTGTTCTCAAACCTCGATGGGGCGCAGGGTCTGCAGGCATTACGATATTGCATTCGAAAGATGACCTGCCCGCTTTAGCTACCAAGCCGGAATTCATACGAAACGTGCATTCAAACCAGTATTACTTAGAGGAATATTGTTCCGGTTCCGTCTACCATGTGGATGTAGTCTATATCAATTCCGGTTCGATTCTGATCTCACCATCACGGTATCTTGTCCCGCCACTGGATTTCGAGAAACAAAACACCGGTTCCGTGATGTTGGATGAGAACGGTGCCGACTATTCCGAGCTGCTCCGACTGACAAAGCAATTAATTGCATCTTTCAACGATCAGACGATTCCGAATGTGATGCATATCGAATTCTATAAGAATGAAACCGGTGATTTCGTATTCGGGGAAATGGCGGCACGCAGAGGAGGCGGTCTCATCAAGCAGGAGCTGGCAGCCGCCTATGGCATAGACCAAAGCAAGGCCAACTTCCTATTGGAAGTTGGTCTTGTCGATGCGGATGCGAATATTACGCGATCATCTCAGTATGGCATACTGCTGGAAACCGCCGGATTGAACTGGCCAAAGGAAAAAGAAATCCCGGATTGGGCGGTTTTGGAATCTGTGGGCAAGAAAAAAGGTATCGCTCATAACTCTGTTGATTCTGACAGGAAATTTCTTATTTCCGGCAAGAATGAATCTGAGATTATTCAACGTTCTAATTATCTTATAAATAGTCAATATAATGAGTAAAATTAACTTTTTACAGAGGGACAATTGTAACTAATTCTGCAGCAGGTTCTATATATGACGAATTATTATGTAGAATTGGTAATTCTACTGAATCTAGACTCTTCCGTAAAATAATGATACTAGTATCGCTAGGGATGTTGGGAGCCAGCATTGGCGTCTATACGGGAAGCGCAGCAGGTAGTCTGACTGCATCAAAATGGTCGACATCTCAAGAAACCAGCATGTCTCTTTCAGCAAACTTTTCAGGCACTACCACAATAGAAGATAAGCAAAATGAGGGTGGCCGTCAGGTCACCCCCGAACGTATGCGGAACACACATAAAATCAGCGGTATGCATCCCAGAGGGGCGCGGGAAACAGCAGATTCTCCATTTCGGACCATTCCTCACACAAGTCCACTTCCGGTTCGCGCAGCCACCACAGCTGGATGCCATCCATGATTTCCATGGCTTTGCGCACCACTGGCCGCATGCTGCCGGCCCATGCGCCCAATTGCGGCGGAACCACCCACGGGTATTTCGAGTAGTGTTCCCAGATGTCCTCCATGCGTCCCATGAATTCGTCATGCAATGGGTGATCCGGGTTCAGGGATTCCGCCGACAGCACGGTGAACAGCTGCACCATCATGCGGCGGCGCGAGTTGTGTTTCACCAGGTAGCGCAGATACGCGGGAAAATGCGGCGCGGACGGGTCGCTGCCCGGCATGCCCGAAGAGAAGAAGTCCTCCGGCGTGCCGGTCTGCCCGTAGTATTCGTCATATACCAGCGCCAGCATTTTGTCTTTGTTGTCGACGTATCGCAACACGCCTTGTTTGGAGATGCCGACCCTGTCGGCCACGTCCTGGATGGAAATGCCGTTGAATCCACGCTCACTGATCAGCTGAACAGCCGCATCCAGCACTTCCGCTCGACGCTCCTGCGGTGATTTTCGGATACGTTTCGAAGTCTCTTCCTCTGCCATGATTCCGAGTCTAATGCACCTTGCGTCGATTGCCGTTGATTGACTGCCTATGGCACGTCATCGTGAGAGGTATCCGCCAGAATCCATCCATGACGCCATACGCGAGTCAGATCCCACGCCTCAAGATTGCCGCCGTTGCGAGGATCCCGCGGCGGTTTCCCTTCGCCACTGCCCGGTTTCGCGGAGCGCGCAAGCTGGTAGCTCCAATAGATCTGCCCCGCCGACACGTCCCATGCCGCGCGTTGCAATCGTGACACTTGGCGGTATGCAGCCGATCGGTTTTGGCTGTGTAGGGCCCACTGATTCTCCACGCACCACTCGCCCACCAGCACGGGAATACGACGGGCCGCCGAACGGATAGCGATGCTACTCGCGCCCACCAGCATCCGGTACAGCCATGGCAGTCGCCGCGATCGCAGGTACAGCCGGCGTGCCGGTCCCGAAAACAGCGGATCCTCCATCGCGATGAGATACTGATGGGTGTCGAGCATGACGTTGCGCATGCCAGCACGACGAAACCAACCGCCCCAGCGGAGTAGTCGGAAACCGTCATGGAATACGATCACGGTTTCCGGACGTAGCACGGCGCGCAACCGGGCGTAAGCGTCGCGGTAGAAGCGCTTCAGAAACCGCAGTGAGACATACGTGCTACCGGAAGCCTCATGAGAGTCTTTCGCCGTGTTCGACGCGCTATGGAACACCGACCAGCTCACTGGTTCGTTGAGTACTTCGATGCTGTGCAGGGCCGGTTCGTCGCGGTATCGGCGAGCCAATCGCTCCAGCACGTTCAGCGTGTACTCCACCAAGTCCGTATTCTGCGCCCATTTGCACACACCCGTCAGGCCGCCGTTGTCGAAACCGTTCTGCGATTCGGGAACGGTATGCAGGTCAATCATAATCTTCAATCCCGTCTCCCGCGCCCAACGGAACGCGCGGTCGAGGTATGCGATGCAGCCCGGATGTCCGGGCCAGTCGCCGAAGATGAAATATGGTATGGGAATGCGCACGAGATTGAGCCCATGGTCGGCGATGATGCGGAAATCCTCCAGGGTGATGTAGGCGTCGCGGTGCCGGCGCAGTTCCTCGGCGAGATTCCGCTCGGACCAGAGGGCGCCGTGCGTGCGGTGCATCCAGATTTCGTCGTCTTCGTCAGTGCGGACGAACGGTTCCGGATCCATCCATTTCTCCAGCACCAGCCAGTTGCCGAGGTTCACGCCGTTGATTCGCTCGTCGATGCCCAGCACCATGCGTCTCACCGCCTTTCCACGCGGGGTTTCGCCCGACTTGCCGTTTCCGCCTATTCAAAAACCAAACAGCCCAAACCAAACCCCTATTTCAGCCCAATGGGCCAAGGAACGCAACGTTCCTTGGCCCATTGTATGCGTCCCGCAATCAGCCACGCGGCCGGTTGGAATCGGACCACGGCCGGATTGGGGTTTCGGAATGATCGTGGCCGGATGGGCGGGATCAGTCGACCGGCTTCGTCTCGTCCGCCTCGTAGTCGAAGAAGTCGAAGTCGGCAGTCTTCTCATGCAACGCGGCATCGGTGACGGCGACGCCGACCGTCCGGAGATGGTCCGGCTCTACACCCTGCTGGAAAGCGAGGCGCTGAGCAAGGACCATCCCGTGCACGAGTATTTCGAACAGCGCGAGATCAATCTACTGAGGGAATACGCGTTCGCGGCCAAGCGCGACGGCGTCGCCGATCCGGAACGCACCGCATTGCAGGTCCTGTCCGCGATGGAAGGCCTGCAGCTGCGTTGGCTCAACGGATCGCATGACGTCGACTTTGTCGGGGAATGGAAGGCCATCATCGACCTGCTCATCCCCTGACCCAGTCGAGCCGTCACGTCGCCGTCACCGTTGCCACCACCGCTTTGCCGCTCAGCCGGCGATGACGGCCACGTTCCAACGGCCAATCGTCAGCATGTCGCCAGCTGCGATCTTCGCGCCTTCTTTCAAAGCGACCGCCGCGGTAGCGGATTCGTCAACGGTGCCGTCGGAACCCACTACCACCGGGGCGACCACCACATCGCCCGACACCGGGCTGGCGATGGTGACTTCGTCGGCGGAATAGTTGAGCAGATACGTCACCCGCTCGCCGCGAGCGTTCGTTCCGCGACGCACCGTCACCTGTCCGGCGAGCGCGGTGCCGGCATCGGCGATGCCCGCATGCTCCACGGCTTCGCGTAGAACAGCTCGGATGGTATCGGCGTCGAGCAGGGTGGCGATCCATTCGGCGTCGCCCTTGCCGAAGCCGTGTCGGGTCACCGCGGCGTAGTTCTTCCATACGTAGTGGCCGTAGCCGGCGAGCACGTCGGTGCCGTCGAATGGGGTGACCAGTTCGATGAGCGCCTGCGCGTCGCTTGCCGGGGTTTTGGCGAGCGTTCCGGCGAATTCCACGGACACGTGGCCGTTTGGACGGGTGAACTGGTTGTAGGTCATGCCGAACACGTCGGTGAGGTTGTGCGGCGCGCGGTCGTGCCATACGGTCACCTCGTCGTCGGTTACGAAGGAGCGCATGGTGGAGACGAGGTGACCGCCGTTGGAGACGAATTCGCGCAGACGGTCGGTTGTTTCCTGCGGAGTGCAGTACAGTGCCGGAGTCACGATCATCTCGTATTTGGCCAGGCGTTCGGCCGGCGCGTCGGACGGGATGAAATCGCATTCCACGTTGAGCTCGAACAGCGCGTCGTAGATGTTGCGCACCACGTCGTTGTATTTGAGGGTGCCGCCGAACGGGAAGCCGGCTTCGATGAGGAACCAGTCGAGCGCGGTCAGCGATTCGTTGCTGACCATGATGGCCACCTTGTTGTGTTTCTTCAGGTGGACGAGCCGCTCCCCCACTTCCGGTTTGGCGATCTCGCGGCCGAACACGCCCGCCTCGCGGTAGGTGGGGTTCGGTTCGAGGTCGTGGCCCAGCAGGCCCTTCCAGTATGTTTCGAAGGAGTTGTGGATGGAGTGCCAATGCCAGTATTCCACCATGTCGGCGCCGGAGGCGAGGTGGGAGTAGGCCTGCAGGCGCAGCTGGCCCGGGAACGGCACCCAGCCGTGCTGGCCCTGGGCCTCCGTTTCGAGCACCAGGTAGTTCCTGCCGTCCTTGGTGGAGCGGGTCATATCGCCGCCGAAGGCGATCTCCTCGCCGGTCAAATCGTCCTCAGTCGGGTGGTAGATGTCCACGCCGGTGATGTCCACGGCGGTCGAGGCTTTGAAGTGGTCGACGGCCGGCTGCACGCCGTAGGAGTATCCGCGCCATTCGAAGTCGAAGTTGTGGGTGATGAACTGGTCGTCATGCGCGTATTCGCGCACGATGTCGGCCTGCCACTGCAGGAAGGCGCGCACCTGGTCGCGGCGGAACTTGTCGAATTCGCCGCCCAGGGACTCGTTGATGGTGGCGGTCACGTCCGGGAAGTCCTCCCAGGAGTCGATGCGGTTGGACCAGTAGTCGAGGCCGAAGTGGTGGTTGAGCTCGTCCAGATCGCCGTGGAACTTCTCGCGCAGATACTTGACGAACAGGCGCTGCATGTCCTCGGAGACGGAATCGTAGTATTTCGTCTCGTTGTCCACCTGATAGCCGATGACGGCCGGATGGTCGGCGACATGGGAGATGAGCTTGCGGATCACGCGTTCGCCGTAGAAACGGTAGGTGGCGTTGACGATGTCCATGATCTGGCGCGCGCCATACTTGCCCTGTCCGTTCGGCGTGACCGCGAGCACGCTCGGGTCGAGTTTGACGAGCCAGCTGGGCACCGCGTAGGTCGGCGTGCCGACGATGACATCGATGCCGGCACGTTGCGCGGCGCCGAGCGCGCGGTCCACGTAGGTGAAGTCGAATACGCCCGGTTGCGGTTCGCAGGTGCTCCACGTGGATTCGGCGATGCGGATGACGTTCAGCCCCGTGTCCTTCATCATTTTCATATCCTCATCGATGCGGTCGATGCCTTTCATCATGAGGTATTCGTCATAGTATGCTGCGCCAAAAAGGATGTGGTCCACTTCGTTGCGACTCATGGTTTTCTTGTTCCTTACGTCTTCGCTGACTACGGTCGAGATTTTTATCTAACAAGTATTAGATATAAGAAATATATTATCTGCCCGCACATATGTCAAGAGGCTTGGAAATAAGGCGTGTCTTACCTAATAAACATTAGATATACGACCAGCCGCTACTTTTTACCGGTATCCGTCCCATACCGGAGAGGGGAAAATCAACCGTTCGAAGGCGAGCCATTCGTCATACAGGTCGATCGGCGGTTTGCGCATCCACCGCAGCTGGATACCGTCCATCGCCTCGATGCATTGCCGTACGATCGGCCGCATATTATCCCATCCGCCGACTTCCGGAGGCAGTTTCCATGCGAACTTTGAGTAATGCTCCCACGTCAGATCCGGTCGGTTTTCGAAATACTCGTGCAGTGGATGGTCCGCGTTGAACGATTCGGTTTCCAAAACCATGTACAGCTGCAGCAGACTGCGGCGTTGCGCATTGTAGCGGACCAGAAACCGCAGATATGCGGGAAACAGCATGCCGTCAGAATCGCTGCCGGGCAATCCCGACTTGGCGAAGTCGGCGGGTGTGCCCTGCTGGTCGTAGCTATCGGTGACCAGCAGCGACAACAACCGCTCCTTGTTGCCGATGTAGTGCAGCAGTCCGGGCTGGCTCATGCCGATGGCGTCGGCGATGTCCTTGAGCGACGTACCGTAGTACCCCTTCTCGCCGATCAGCTTGCCCGCCGCCGCGATGATTTCGCGTTTGCGCTCTTCGGGCGATTTACGAACCCGCTTTTTCCCCTCGGTAACCATATGGAACAGCGTACCATCGGACGGGCCCTCGGCCGGTCACGCCTGGAAGACGTCCGGATGCTTCGGGTCGCCCGGTTCGTCGGCGAGCACACCCTCAAGGCCGAGAAACTCCTGCCAGAATTCCAGCGAGTTGCCGTATGGGATGGCCTGGCTTCCGCGCGCCTGCAGGTTCGCCTTGGCCTCGAACACGTCCTCCTCGCGGATGCCGTCGAAATAGCTTTCCAAGCGTTCAAGGTTCGTCGGATCGTAGAACAGCGAGCCGATGATTTCAGTAAGCCGCTCGGCGCGGGCCACCGGCAGCGAATCCCAGTGGCGGAATTCGATGAAGTTCTTCAAACGCACGTCGTTGAAGTGCGTGGAGATCACATGGTTGATCTCGTACGCGTTGAGCTCGCGGTCCGGGTACACGTCGTTCGCGTTCTCGTAGAACGCCGGATGGTGCAGATCGGTTCCGGGCACCGCCAGCGCTTCGGGCGTGTGCGTCAGGTCAGCGAACATCATCGGCGTGGACAGCACGTCCACCGCGTAATCCTCCCAACCGAAACGCGGGTCGAACAGGCCGGGGATGACGTTCGTGCGTTGGAAATCGAGATAATCCCACATGCGTTGGCGCAGCAGCGGATACGGGTTCTCCCTGCCTTCGAAATACGGGGCGTTGCGGAAGAACCATGCCAGAATCGGGCCGATCACCGTGCCCAACCGCAGTTTGGCGATCGCGTCCTGTTCCGAAACGTAGTCGATGCTGACCTGTGTCGAAGCGGAGCAACGCATCATGCACGGACCGAACTGTCCGACACGTCCCAGGTAGGCGGTCATCGCCTTGTATCGGTCCTTCGGATTGACGGGAATGTCGGCGTAACTGGATTTCGGTTGGTAACCATAGTTGACGAGTCGGAAACCAAGTTCTTCGAGGATGGGGTCGACTTCGCGGCGGAACGCGCCGTACAATGTGGCGAGCTCCTCCGGCTTGTGCAGGATGCCGATGGACGTTTCCAACTGTCCGCCCGGTTCCAAAGATACGGAGATGCCGTCACGGGCGAGTCCGACCAGTCGCCCGTTTTCCCAGTATTCCTTGTTTTCGTCGTAATACGGGCGGATGCGGTTGAGCAACGCTTCAATGCCGTTGCTTTCGTAGTAGGTCACCGCGGTATCGTCGCTGTTATGTACCGGCAGGTGTTCGATTTCCACGCCAAAACCGCCGGTGCCGCGCTGCTGGCAGCCGGATTCGAAGAATTTGATAAGGCTTTCCACATGCTTCGGATTCGGCTCGGTCAGCAGGTGCGCGTACGTGATCTTTGGCGTTGTCATAGTGGCCATCCTAACGAAAAGCGCCATTCGCAACGCAGGCTACGCTATACGGAAAATCGATAACCGACCATCATTCCCCATCGATTTGGCTGGCGATTTGAATGCCGATTCGACGACCATCGATTTTACGATCGCCGAATCAGCCGTCAATTTGGCGGCTCAGATACCGTCGAACCGACGTCGGAAAGTTTCCCAACGTCGGTTCGACGGAAATAAGAATGGCGATTCAAGCGGCCTTCTCGCTGTTGCGCGCCTCTTCGGCTGCGCGGTGCGCCTTCTTGGCCGCGGAGATCATCAGCTTGATGCGGTTGAGCTGGTTGGCTTCCGAAGCGCCCGGATCGTAATCGATGGACACGATGTTGGCTTCCGGATGCAGTCGGCGGATCTTGCCGAACATGCCTCGGCCTGTCACGTGGTTCGGCAGGCAGGCGAACGGCTGCGCGCACACCACGTTCGGGCATCCCGATTCGATGAGTTCCAGGATTTCCGCGGTCAGCAGCCAGCCTTCGCCGGCCTGCACGCCCACGGACGTGACCTCGTCGGCCTTCTTGACCAGTTCAGGCATCGGCAGATCCTGCGAGAACTTGCCGTGAGCCAGATCGATCGCCTCGCGTACCGGAGCGTTGTACAGGTCGAGGCCCTTGCGCATCAGCGCATAGCCGATCTTGCTGCCGCCCATGCCGAGGTAATGCTCGTTCCAGTCGGAAATGTACGGTCGGGTGGTCATGAATTCCATGATGCCCGGCACCACGGCCTCGCAATCCTGCGATTCGATGACGTCGACCACATGGTTGTTGGCGTCCGGCTGGTACTTGACGAGGATCTCGCCGACCACGCCGACGCGCACCTTGCGCGGCTCGTCCTTCAACGGCAACGAGTCGAACGACTTGACGATCTCCTTGACGAGCGTCGGATACGGCAGGTAACCCTTGCCGATGAATTTGCGCGCCGTCTTGGAACGACCGTGGTGTTCGAGCGCCTCGCGCACAATGGTGTCCCACGTGCGGTACAGCTGGTTCGCGCTGCCGGGTGTCACTTCGTACGGACGCACGCGGTACAGGCACTTCATCAGCAGATCGCCGATGATCAGCGCCTTGATGGCACGATGCAGCAAAGCCGGCGTGGCGGTGAAGCCGGGGTTGTCCTCGATGCCTTGCGTGGAGATGGCGATCACCGGGATCTGCGGATAACCGGCGTCCACCAGCGCCTTGCGGATCAGGCCGAAGTAGTTGGTGGCTCGGCACATGCCGCCGGTCTGCGTGATGGCGAGCGCGGTGTGGTCCGGATCGTATTTGCCTTCCAGAATGGCGTCCACGAGCTGGCCGATGACCATGATGGCCGGGTAGCAGGCGTCGTTGTTGACGTATTTGAGGCCAGTTTCCACGTCCTCACGGCTGGCGTGCTCCAGAATGTCGAACTTGTAGCCGCCGGAGCGGATGACGGATTCCACCAGAGAGAAGTGGATCGGGCTCATCTGCGGAGCCACGATGGTGTAGTCCTTCATGTTCTTGCCGAACGGGATGCGGTTCGCGTACTTGGACAGGGTCGCCGAGTTGTGTGCGGACGCGCCCTTGCCATTTGTCTGCGTTTTGGCGGTTTCTTGCGATTCGCCCTTGCCGTTTTCCGCCGCGCGCTTGGATGCGGCCGTGACGGCTTCGGTGAGTTTCGGATTGGCTTTCATGACGGTGTCGAGCATGACCTGGCGACCGGGGGTCGGCGCTTCGGTGCCGGTCTTGCGGAATCCGTCGTTCTTCTTGTTGCGTTCACGCTCTTCGACGGCGGCCTTGAGCGAGCGCAGACGGATTTTCGCCGCGCCCAGGTTGGAGACCTCGTCGATTTTGAGCATGGTGTACACGTCGGCCTTGTCCGCCAGGATCTCGGACACCTGGTCGGTGGTGATGGCGTCGAGGCCGCAGCCGAAGGAGTTGAGCTGCACGAGCTCGAGTCCCGGATAGGATGCGACGAAGTTGGCCGCCGCGTACAGACGCGCATGGTAGGCCCACTGGTTGGTGACGCGCAGCGGCATCTTGGTCACGGTGCGGTCGTCGACATGGCGGAAGCCGCTCGCGTTCTTCTTGCGCGGATCCTCTTCGCCTTCGGCGAGGAATTCGCTCAGGTTGAGCTTCTCCCCCGGCTGCAGTTCGCAGATGGAGTCTTCGGAAAGCACCACCATGCCGAGCGCGCAGATGGTTTCCGGGATGCCGTGGTTGATTTCCGGGTCGACGTGGTATGGGCGGCCGGCGAGCACGATGCCCTTGCAGTCGTGTTCCTTCATGTAGGCGAGGGCCTTGAGGCCTTCCATCTGCACGTCGTGCTTGAACACTTCGTTTTCGGCGTAGGCGGCCTTGACCGCGGTTTCGGCTTCCTCGCGGGTCACGTTGGCCCAGGCGAATTCCTCGACGATGCGGTCCACCATGAGCTCATGGTTGGCCATGTTGAAGTACGGGCGCATGTAGCGCACGCCTTCCTCGCGCAGTTCGGGCATGTTCGCGCCGATGACCACCGGATAGTTGGCCACGACCGGGCAGTTGTAGTGGTTGTCGGTGTTGGGAACGAAGTTCTCCTCATAGCTCACGCACGGGTAGAAAATCGTCTTGATGCCCTTGTTGAGCAGCCACTTGATGTGGCCGTGCACGAGTTTGGCCGGGTAGCAGATGTTTTCGGAGGCGATCGATTCGATGCCGGTTTCGAACAGTTCGTGCGAGCTGCGGCCGGAGATCATCACCTTGAAGCCGAGCGAGGTGAGCAGCGTGAACCAGAACGGGTAGTTCTCGTACATGTTGAGCACGCGTGGAATGCCGATTTCGCCGCGGGTGGCCTTCTTGTCGGTCAGACGACGGTAGGCGAAGCAACGCTTGTATTTGTAGTCGTACAGGTTGGGCCTGTCGGAACGCTGCTTCTTGGAATCGCCGCCGCGTTCGCAACGGTTGCCGGTCACGTAGCGGGAGCCGTCCTGGAATGTGGTGATGGTGAGCTTGCAGTGGTTCTGGCACAGCTTGCACACGTCACGTTCGGACGTCATGGACAGGTTGTCGAGGTCGCTGCCGGACACGATGCTGGATGCGGTGTGCGTGACGCCTGCGATATCGACCGTCTTCGCACCTTCCGTAGCGGCGGAATCGCCGTCGTCGAGACCGTCGGCCACGTCGGAATAGTGCATGCGTGCGGTCAACGCGGCGCCGTACGCGCCCATCAGGCCGGCGATGTTCGGTCGGGTCACCTCACGTTCGGTGAGCAGTTCGAAGGCGCGCAGCACGGCGTCGTTGAGGAACGTGCCGCCCTGCACCACCACGGTGTCGCCCAGCTCGCCGGAATCGCGCAGCTTGATCACCTTGTACAGCGCGTTGCGCACCACGGAATAGCACAGGCCGGCCGCGATGTCCTCCATCGAGGCGCCTTCCTTCTGCGCCTGCTTGACGGAGGAGTTCATGAACACGGTGCAGCGGGAGCCCAAGTCGACGGGATGTGTGGAGTTGAGCGCGGCCTGCGTGAATTCCTCAATCGTCAGTCCCATGGACTGCGCGAACGTCTGCAGGAACGAGCCGCAGCCGGACGAGCATGCCTCGTTGACGGCGATCGAATCGATCACGCCGTCGGAAATCGCCAGATACTTCATGTCCTGGCCGCCGATGTCGATGACGGCGGTAACGCCCGGCGAGACCATTTCCGCACCGCGATAATGGGCCATGGTCTCCACCACGCCCTCGTCCAGATGCAGGCCGGTGGTGATCAGTCCCTCGCCGTATCCGGTGGCGCAGGAGCGTGCTATCCACGCGCCTTCCGGCAGCTGGCTTTGAATCTGCTTGACGATGTTGACAGCGGCCGTCAGCGGGCTGCCTTCGTTGGTGGCGTACGACGACCATACGATTTCGCGGTCGTCGTTGACGAGCGTCGCTTTGATGGTGGTCGATCCGGCGTCGATGCCGAGGAAGTGCGGGCCTTGCGCGCCTTCCAGCGTGCCGATGTGCACATGCTCGCGGTGGTGGCGCTTGTTGAACGCCTCACGGTCCGCTTCGGTCGGGAACAGCGGAGGCATGGTGGGGGTGTTGGCCGGCAGATTCTTCAGGTCTTCAAGGCTTTTCAGAATATCGGCGCAGGTACGTGCTTCGAAATGCTGGCCTTCCTCGAGTTGGTCCGGTTCGCCGGCGAGCAGCGCGGAGCCGAACGCCACGTACAGGTGCGCGTCGGTCGGCACGATGAATTCGTCGACCTTGCCTTCAAGCGCGCGATGGAACGCCTCGCGCAGCTCGGACATGAAGAACAGCGGACCGCCCAGGAAGATGACGGTGCCGTGGATCGGACGGCCGGACGCCAGACCTGCGATGGTCTGCGTGGCGACCGCCGTGAAGATGGATGCGGCCAGATCGGGCTTGGCCGCGCCGTCGTTGATGAGCGGCTGAAGATCGGTTTTGGCGAACACGCCGCAACGGGAAGCGATCGGATAGAGCGTCTCGTAATGCTTGGCCATGTCGTTGAGGCCAGCCGCGTCGGTGTCGAGCAGGGTGGCCATCTGGTCGATGAACGCGCCGGTGCCGCCTGCGCAGGAACCGTTCATGCGCTGTTCCGGAGTCGGCTTCAGATATGTGATCTTGGCGTCCTCACCGCCAAGTTCGATAATGACGTCGGCTTGCGGATATTCCTCGTCGATGGCGCGGGTCTCGGCGATGACCTCCTGCACGAACGGCACATGGAGATTATCGGCCAAGGCAAGGCCGCCGGAACCGGTGATGGCCAGACGAATCGGCTCGTCGCCGCGGCCACGGGCCTCAAGTTCTTTGTGGATGTCCTCCAGCAGGCCCGCCACGGTGGCACGCACGTTGGCGTGGTGGCGACGGTAATCGGAGAAGAGCACCGCGTCGAGCGAATCGGTCTGATCGAGCACCACGGCCTTCACCGTGGTGGAACCGATGTCAAGACCTACGCGCAACGGCTTCGTATCGCAGGTGTTGCCTGCGGTAACTGCTGCTTCGACCATGTACTGTACCTCTATCGTTCTCATCCGCCGGGTTGCGTCCGTGCCGACACGAACGCCCTGCCCCGGTTATCCAAGTATGTAATGGTAGTCTGTGCCCCTGCCTAATTCGGCACGGTATCGCATGAAGTGCACGACACGACGCATAATTAGACAACGAATATAGTCAGCTTGCCTAATTCCAACCGTCCGTACACGAACCGTTCAAAACCATTCAGGAAGCCGCCCCCTCCCCCGCAGCGCGGTCCTTGCCGTAGATTTCGGGAATGAACCGCGTCTGATCGTGTAGTTTCGACCACAGCACCACCTGCCCGCTTTCCAACGACTTGGGCACATCGATGATGCGCTGGTTGGAGCTGCCGCGAAACTGCAGCAGCGAATCGTGCAGATCCTTGATATACCGGCCATCCACGAGGATATCGATCTGTTCGAGCAGTTCACGCTTGTCGGGGCTTTCGCCTTCGCGCATGAGCTCCTCCCACGTGTAGCCCGTCCAGCACCAGATGTCCTTGGTGCGGCCGAACCGCTCCCGGATCTTGCGTGAAAGCGGCAGCAGCACGCCGGTGTTGAGCAGCGGCTCGCCCCCGAGGAAGGTGATGCCCTGCACGTACGGCAGGCTCAGATCGGCCATGATCTGAGCTTCGAGCCGGTCGTTGTATTCGTGGCCGGCGCGGAAATCCCAGATCGACGAGTTGTAGCAGCCTTCGCAGTGGAATGGGCAGCCGGAGACGTACAGCGAGCAGCGGATCCCCTCGCCGTCGGTCATGAGGAACCGCTTGTAGTCGGCGATCATGTTGTGGCTCATCGCGTTCGTCCATTGTCCGGCACGCGGGTTGCTGGCGCGGTTTGTCGGAATGAACGGCCCGCGGCCGGTTTCGCCGGCCGCGAAATCACGGCGAGACACAGCGGGATCGGCGCTGCTTACCATACGTTGCTCCTGAATTGCCTGTTGTTTTGCGATTATTGCGATTGATTACTTGGCTTCCTCGAACCATTCGCGTTCGGAACCGTCGTCAAGGGTGACATGGCCGGTTTCGCCGCTCATGTGCTTGACGCGGTGCGCGATTTCCTCGTGTCGGCCGTGCACCATCGGGCGCTGCACCGGATTGCCGAGGTAGCCGCAGGTGCGCTTGGTCACGTTGCAGCGGTCCGGGTCGGAGTTGCCGCATTCGGGGCACTTGAAGCCTTCTTCGGTCGGTTCGAAGTCACCTTCGAAACCGCATTCGTAGCAACGGTCGATTGGCGTGTTCGTGCCGAGATAGCCGATGCCGATGGTGTAGGCGTAGTCCCACACCGCTTCGAGCGCCTTCGGATTGGCCTGCAGGCACGGGAACTCGCAGTAGTTGATGAAGCCGCCGGAAGCGTAGTACGGGAAGTCCTTCTCGTAGTCGAGCTTCTCCATCGGCGTGGGCTGCAGCCACACCGGGTAGTGGAAGGAGTTGGTGTAGAAGTCGTGGTCGGTGACGCCGTCCACTTCGCCGAACTTCTCGCGGTCCATGCGGTTGAAGCGGTCGGTGAGCGATTCGGCCGGCGTGGAGTACACGGAGTAGTGGTAGCCTTCCGCGGTGCTCCAATCCTTGCACAGCTCGTTCATGCGCTTGACGATGGACAGGGCGAATTCCTTGCCTTCCGGATCCCAGTCGTGGTCGCGCATCCAGTCCTTGCCATAGAACACGCTGGTCGCCTCATACAGGCCGATGTAGCCGAGGGACACGGTGGCGCGTTCGTTGCGGAACAGCTGGTCGACGCTGTCGTTGGCGCCGAGACGGCCGAATGCGCCGAAGCGGAACAGGGTCGGGGCGTTGACCGGAGTGGCCTGCTTGCAACGCATGATGCGGAACTGCAACGCCTGATGGGCGACGGTCATGCGCTCGTCGAAGATCTTCCAGAAGCGGTCCTTGTCTCCGTGGGATTCCAATGCGATGCGCGGAATGTTCACGGTGACCACGCCGAGGTTCATGCGGCCGTCCTCGACATCCTTGCCGGTCTTCGGGTCGATCCAGCCCTGCAGGAAGGAACGGCAGCCCATCGGCGCTTTGAAGGAGCCGGTGATCTTCACGATGTTCTCGTAGAAGATGACGTCCGGGTACATGCGCTTGGTGGCGCATTCGAGGGCCAACTGCTTCAGGTCGTAGTTCGGGTCGCCCGGATCGGCGTTCACACCGTGCTTGATGGTGAAGACGAGCTTCGGGAAGATGGCGGTGTGATGCTCGGAACCAAGGCCGCGGATGCGGTTGAGGAAGATGGCGCGCTGGATTTCGCGCGCGAACCAGTCGGTGCCGAGACCGAAGCCGACGGTCACGAACGGGGTCTGGCCGTTGGACACACGGTTGGAGTTGATCTGGTATTCCATGGTCTGCATGGCGTCGTAGATGGCCTTGCGGGTCTGGATCTTCGCCCAGATCTCACGCAGCTGCTGCAGACGGTCGGACGTCTTGTCGAACGGCTCGTCCATCGGCAGTGCCGGACGGTCCTTTTCGAAGTGCAGGCGCTTCGGCTCGACGGCCTTGGCCATGCGCACCTGACGTTCGGCGATCTCGATCGGCAGATCGTCGGGCATGATCTCGTGGGCCTGCTCAAGGAACTTGTCGTAGTCCTTCTTGGCGTATTCGGCGAAATGCTCGTCGGCGCGGTTGGCGGTCTGTCCGCCGTACTGGCTGGAGGCCACGTCCTTCATGATCTGGGTGATCTGCGTGGCGGCGATGGAGATGCTGTTCGGCGAACCCATCGGCGCGTTGCCGAGGGTGAAGCCGTTGGCGAGCATATCCCAGTAGTTCGGCAGCGAGCAGTTGGACTGCGCGGTGAACGGCGAGTAATCGGCGTCGTGGAAGTGGATGTCGCCCTTCATGTGGGCGTTGGACACCGCGTCCGGCAGCATGGAGAAGGCGGATGCCTTGGACACCGCGCCGGCCAGCAGGTCACGCTGGGTGGAGTAGACGTTGGAGTCCTTGTTGGCGTTCTCACGCACCAGCGCCTCGTCACGGTCCACCAAGCGGCGCACGGCCTCGTTGATGTCCGTGGCCTTGGCGCGCTCGATGTCCTTGTTCAGACGGTAGTTGGTGTACGTGCGCGCCACATCATACAGGTGATCTTCGATCAGGCCGTGTTCAACGAGATTCTGGATGTCCTCGATCTTCGCCGGACCGTTGTAACGGTCCTTGATTTCGGCCTCGACCTGATTGGCGATGTCGCGAATCAGCCGTTCCTCCTGAGGACCGATTTTCTTGTCGAGGTCGGCGAAAGCCGATTTCACCGCGCTGATGATGTTGATCGGATCGAAATCGACCACACGCCCGTCGCGCTTCTCGACAAGCACCTTGACCATTTCCGGCGCGTTCTCGGTTTCGGTCGCAACGCCTTCCAGAGTCTGGGTTTCCATGTATATTTCCTTTCCGGGCCGGACCCATCCGGCCAGGTTTCATGCTTCGTCCGCATGCCCGTTCGTATCTACAGATGCACACTCTACGCCAAGGTCGGCACTAAATGTAGTGTCACCACGCCGCTAGAGAAACTATATATTCTACTTTTGGCGAGATTTCGCCATTTTGTACCTTGTGTGACAAAAGTAACGATTTCATCTCGGAGTGTCGTTTTGACACAGCCCCACACACCGTACTATCTTCACGCACGGAGCATTCGCAACACTCGAACATATGTTCCATTTGTCCGCAAGATGATGGAATCTTGACTTATGACTTGGAACCCGGATTACAACCCACCGACGGCGCAGCGGACGTCGAAGCCGCTGCCCCGTCTGGCGTCGGAAACCACCGCCGACAACCCTTGGCCGGTGAGCCTGCTCAGCGAGAAGTTCTACACGGCGGTCGAACGTTGGCCCTCCGTATGGGTGGCCGGGCAAATCACGCAGATCAACACGCGTCGTCAGGGAAGCGCCTACATCACGCTGCGCGACGACCAGCAGGACATCGCTATGGAAGTCAACGGCTTCGGACGGTTCGCCGCGGCGGCGGCGCCGTTTGTGCAGGGCGACCGTGTCATCATCCACGGCAAGCCGAACGTGTGGATGAAGCGCACGTCGCTGTCGTTGCGCGGCGACGCGATCATCACGGCCGGCGCGGGCGGCAGTCTGAAGGCCATGATCGACGAGCTACGCAAGAAGCTTAAGGGAGAAGGTCTGTTCGACGCCGATCGCAAGAAGCCGTTGCCGGAATTTCCGCATTGCATCGGCTTGATCTGCGCGCCGCAGGCACGTGCGGAAGGCGACGTCATCACCAACGTGCGTCTGCGTTGGCCCGTCGTCGGCTTCAAGGTGACGCATGTGCACGTGCAGGGCGAGCAGTGCCCGTCGGACGTGGTAGCGGCCATCCGGCAGCTGGATGCCGATCCAGATGTGGATGTGATCATCGTGGCGCGTGGCGGCGGCGCTTTCGAAGATCTGATTGGCTTTTCCGATGAGAACGTGGTGCGCGCCGCGGCGGCGGCCCACACTCCTCTGATTTCCGCCATCGGGCATGAGGACGATTGGACCCTGCTGGATTTGGTGGCCGACCTCAGGGCCTCCACGCCGACCGACGCAGCGAAGAAGGTCGTGCCGGACGTGCATGAGCAGATGCAGCTGATTCAGGTGAACCTGGACCGCATGCGCATGCGCATCGACGCCACCGTCTCCAACGAGACCAGGCTTATCGAAGGCTACGCGAACCGTCCAAGCCTCACCCAGCCGCTCACCATGTTGGAACCGCATCAGCGTTTCCTTGATGACGCACGCACAAGAATGCGGATCGGTCTGACCCGTATTCTTGACGACGCGAGCCTGACCATCGAGAAAGCGCACGCGTCGCTGACCGCGCTGAGTCCGCAATCCACGCTTGACCGCGGGTACGCGGTGGTGCAATGCGCCGACGGGCATGTGCTTGACGACGCGGACAAGGTGAAGACGGGCGACCAGCTGACCATGACCTTGAAGCACGGCATCGTCGTGTCTGAAGTGAAAACCGTAACGAAGGAGTAGCACATGAGCAACGAAGCAGCACCGGCATCCAGCCTGACCGACAAGGAACGCGAAGCAATCGCGCAGATGCCATACGAGGAGGCGCGCGACAAGCTCATCCAGGCCGTGCAGGCGTTGGAGGCGGGCGGCCTGAACCTCGACCAGTCCATGCGGCAGTGGGAGATCGGCGAGGCGTTGGCCAAGCGCGCGCAGAGCCTGCTTGGCGAGGTCCGAGCCAAGCTCGACGCCGCGCAGGCAGAGCAGGCCACCGCGGCCAACACCGCAGGCACGCAAGACAATCTGGCCTGAGCATCCGTCGCGGCACAGCCGCTCCCCTCACCTACGGACGTTCCACCGGAACGTCCGTCAAACGGCTTGAGCCCGAACAATCAGGTCCGATTACCCGTCATGTCGAGTCCATATTGTGTGTACAATGGTGACTCGTTGCCTCAGTAGCTCAGTGGATAGAGCACTTCTCTCCTAAAGAAGGTGTCGTAGGTTCGATTCCTATCTGGGGCACTTTTTCATATCCCCGTACATTGTCGGCGCGCATCGCCATCGGCAGCATCCAAGATCAATCGCACGTCCGCAATCCGGACAACACCATCTCACCGCCACCCTCCAGCACAGGCACAATGACCCTCCCTCTGTTATAGTGGCAAACGGATACTTAAGCGGTTGAGTGAATGTATCCAAAAGGTTCCCCCTTCTGCTATGGAAGCATCGGAAAGCAACCGCACAACCCATACATCACCTTTGGAAGACCAAGGGATCAGCATGCAAGACATACCATATTCCTCTATTGTGGAACGGCTGGCGCACACGAATCCGGTAGGACAGTTGCCCGGACCGCTCTCCTACAAGCTGCTCGACCAGTTCACCATGCCGATGCTGCCCACAGAACCGCAATGCACGAACGTCATCGCCTGCATCTGATATTCGAATAACATGCCGGTCGTCACCGTCTAGCCACGGGCTTAGCCGACCCGCACAATCGCCAGCAGCGCTTTGTGGTCGCTGCCGTCCACTTTGACTGTGCGCACCTGTCCGGCCTGCATGCCGGAATCCAGTACGATATGGTCGATTCCGGCGAACGACGGCACGTAATCGACATTCGCAGGCCATGAGAATTTCAATCCCTCGCCGGCCTGACGGGAGGCGTCGGAGAAACGGTTTCCCAGAATGTTGCGGAACGGCGTATGGTCGTACGTCGCGTTGAAATCACCCATGAAAACGTACCGTCGGCTAGTGTCGAAACGTAGTTTCGCCAGTTCGTCGAGCGACCGCTTCCACTGCTGCCAGTAATCGTTCGTCGGCGACGTGGTATGCACGGATACGAAACGCACCTGCGTGGCTCCCCCATTGAACGAAACGGTGCCGCCCGGCATGAACGACGCGCTCGAATCGACATCGTCATCGGAAGGGTCGTCAAGCGGACTCGCCGACCAAAGGCCGTTGCCGTACACGCCGTCCGAACTCGACACCTGCGCATAGGGCAGATACGAGGCGATGCCGGCACGGTTCAGATCGTCCACGAAAGCGTCGGTCGTCTCCTGCAACGCAAGCACCTCGACGTGTTCGCTGCGCACCAGATCCACGATCTCACGCGCATCGGCGCGCCCTTTGTACACATTGCACGTCATCAGCCGCGCGTAGCCGTCATCCGTGTTGACGGTTTCGCCGGACGCCGCCGCGACTGCGGCACGTGGCAGTTTCGAAGGCTGGTAGAAGAACGGATACTGCCAGAACGCCTGCAACGCAATCGCCAGAACGGCCATCACGATGGACACCGTACGTTTGGAGACGATGGCGCAGACGAGCGCGATTACGGCGAGCAGCGTGAACCATGGCACTAGGGAGACGACGATCGGCATATACGGCAACGCCTGCAGTTCTTCCGGCAGAATGTGCGTGACAGTGCCCAGCAGCGCGGCGAGCGCGAATATGAAGGCAATCACCGCGCAGATGAAGTTGCGTACGCGATGCGTTTTCGTCTTATTCAGCGTGCGTAGCGGCTTGACCGGTCTCGTTGCGGCCGGTTTTGCTTTAGCCCGATTCGCTTTGGCCGACGCTTGCGATTTGCCCGTTGCCGGCCCTTGCGGCTGGCGTGTTTTTGCCTGAGCCATACCATTCCCTTGTTTTTTCGGAACGCACGTCCGCGACCATCCATGTCCGCCCGTGTCCGTTTATGTCCGTTCCGTTGATGTTCCGACGGTTTCCTTCACGCCTTCGGCTTAGTCGTCGAGGCCGAGCTCGTGGCGGATGCCGTCGATGATGATGCGGCTGGCGGTGGTGCCGCGTTCACGCGCGTTTTCCTGCAGCATCATTTTCAGATCGGATGGAATTTTGAAACTCATGAGCACACGTTCGCCGTTGCCGTTGCCATTGCCACGGCTGCGGGTGTCCTGCACGCTGGTCAGCGGAGCGGTGGACGCTGCCTTCGCACCACCGTTCGGTTTTCTAATGGCCATCAGGCGATCGCCTCCTCAAGTTCGAGATACACGTCTTCATACCCATTGAGATTGCTAGGAAATGCGTGGCCGACGACTTTCTGCATGCCCACGCGCTTGGGTACGGACGCGTCGAAGACGCTGGCGCCGCGTTCGCGGATGAGATTGACCGCGTTGCCGGCCAGCTTGTTGTTTTCCACTTTGAGCAGCAGCAGCGCGTACGGTTTGCCGGCCACGTCGAGGCTTTCCGCGGTTTCGAGCGCATGGCTCAGTTCGAATGGCCCCTGGGTGGCCGGAACGATGACGAAATCGGCCACATCGCAGGACACATCCACCACGTTGCCGGCCGGCGGGCAGTCGATGATGACGAGTTCGTCATCCGCCATGGTTTTGCGCAGTCGTTTCAGTTTGCCGATATTGGCGGAGTCCACGGTGAACGGCAGGGTTTCGCCGGCGTCTTCGGCGTCGCCCGCCCATGTGGTGGCGTCGCCTTGCGGATCGGTGTCCAGCACGGACACGTTGCGGTTGTGCCGTGCGGCCGCGGTGGCCAACGCCATGGCGGTGGTGGTTTTGCCGCTGCCGCCCTTGAGGTTGATGACCGAGATGATCATGAAGGTTCCTCCGCTTCGACAATCAATTTATATAAGACGTATATACTTTTTATATATTGGATAGACGACAGTCACGCTGACGGCGTAACGGCATTGGCAATGTAAAAGATAGTGGCGACGCACTCTTGTCAGTTGCTTTGACAGATAACGAAAAATCCCGAGGAGCTCAGCTCAACTCGGGATTCGAAAAGAGTAAACGCGGCGACTTGCTACTCTCCCACACCCTCTCGAGTGCAGTACCATCGCCGTGCTAGGCCTTAGCTTCCGGGTTCGGAATGGGACCGGGCGTCTCACCTAGGCTATGATCACCGCAAGAAGAAACAATACGCGAATACGCCACATTCAGCAAATCTCGGCGTGTCGCAGATTGCGGACACCAGCAACCCAACCATAAAACGATAGCCAATAATCGCACTAGTACTATAAATCGCAACGTTTTTGCGTTAAAGTCGAAGCGATGCTTTTCACAGCTTATGAAAGAAGGCCAGCAATGACGATCGCCTCCTGCGGTTCCGTTTCCGCAATCACTTTGGGTCTGCCAAATTCCACTGCGATTCCCGCAGAAAAAGCGACGTTGCCGAAAGGTCTGTTCGTAGCGAAAATCCCGGTTTCCGCCAAAACGAAACAACGATTGGCCAATGATATCGAAACAATCACCATGCTGTCGCTGCTGCAGTCGCGCAATATCGGACTCGCCGCAGGAACACGAGTACCGGAGATACTGGTGATTGGGCTGCGATTGCATGGATTGAACGCTCCCGTTCCGACGGACATCGTCGAATTGATTGCGATGCAGCGCAAGTCGGGAATGTTGTTTGTCTGCGTACGCGATGCCGATTTCGAAGGTACGACACGTCAGGAATGCGCGTTCGCCGTACGTCGCGCGCTGCCGGCACGAGCGGGCCATACCACCACTTCCAAAGTGTTCATTTCCGAATGGAAACCCGCCGGCGAGGCCACATTGGACGTTTCAGACCCGACGGTCGAGTCCGTGGACGCCCTGTGGGAGTCGCTGTGTTCGCAAGTGATTCTGGACGACCCATCCCCCATCGACTTGAATGCACGTCTCGCCCGACGCATGCAGATCGCGCATCTCACTGCGCAGGTCGACAAGCTCACCCGCGACCATCAACGCGCCAAGAATCCCGAACAGCGCAATGAGATCTACGCAAAGCTACACAAAACGAAAAACCAGTTGGAGGAATTGCAGCAGACGGAAGGCTGAAATCCGCCGCCAAAAATGCAGATGCCCATCCTCAGAAAATGGAGGATGGGCACTATTCACTGCAATACGAATCGCAATACAAACGACGATTGCAGCAGCACGAAAAACGCGAAGCAGGAACCGCTCAACCGCGCACTTTGGCTACGAAATCGCCAAGCCGATTCAAACCTTCACGCAACGCCTCACGAGAGGCAGCATACGACAGGCGCACGTGCGTGTCCGCGGTGGCCTCGCCGAAATCGCGGCCAGGCGTCAACGCGATATGCGCTTCCTTCAGCGCACGTTCGCAGAACGTCCACGCGTCGAGACCGGTGCCGGAAATGTTGAAATACGCATAGAACGCGCCATTCGGCTCAACCTCCAGCGGCAGACCGATCTCGGCCAGACCGTCCACCACAATGCGGCGGCGCTCCAGCAGTTCCTGACGGCGTTCCTCGCACACGGCCAGCGTTTCCGGCGCGAAGCAGGCGAGCGCCGCATGCTGGGTCGGCGTGTGCGCGCACAGGAAGAAGTTGGTGGCGAGGTCGTCCATGGCTTCGAGCGCGTATTCGGGCACGACCATCCAGCCGAGCCTCCAGCCGGTCATGCCGAAGAACTTGGAGAAGCTGGAGCAGACGATGGCGTCCGGATCGCAGGCGAGCACGGATTTCACGTCGGATCCGTCCGGTTCGCGGTCGGCCAGGTCGAGGTAGGTTTCGTCGACGATGCGCCACGCGCCACGCTCACGGGCTAGGTCACACACGGCTTTCAGGGTGTCGAAGGCGATGGTGGTGCCGGTCGGGTTGGACGGCGAAGTGATCATGACGGCCTTGGTGCGGTCCGTCCAGTATTCTTTGCACAGTTCCGGCGTCAGGTGGAATCGGGTGGCGGCGGACGTCGGCACGTCCACGACTTTGCCGCCGAACGCGCGTACCAGCTCGCGGTTGCACGGGTAGGACGGGTCTGCGATGAGCACTTCGTCGTCATCGTTGACCGTCAGCGCGGCGGACAGCAGCAGTGCCGTCGAACCGCCTGCGGTAATCGCGATGCGTTTCGGGTCGACGTCGACGTGGTGACGTTCCTTATAGAAATCGGAAATCGCCTGGCGCAGTTCCGGCAGGCCCATCGCCGCGGTGTACGGCAGCGGACGGCCGTCATACTGTTCGCGCATGGCGTCACGCACGGCCGGCGGCGCGCCGAAGTCCGGCTCGCCGAGGCTCAGCTTGACCACATCGGTGCCGTTGGCGATCATCTCATCGGCCATGGCTCCGAACACCATGGCGCGGAACGGATTGGCAATCTGCGCGCGCTTCGACAACTGCGGCTGCACGCCATTCTCAACATTTTCCATATTCCTGTTTTTACCACGTTTCGTACAACGCCGCCTGCCGACTGTCATTCCCCGGAATCGTCCGCCTTTCCGGAATCGTCCACGATTTCGCGGTAAAGCCGTTCCAACCGTTCGTCGCGCACCTTCTTACCGAGCTCGCATTCCCACACCACGATGACTTTCCAGCCGTCCGCTTCGAGTTCGGCGCGCTGCCTCGCGTCTCGTTCGTGATTGCGCAGCAGTTTCGCGGTCCAGAATTCGACGTTCGATTTGGGCACGCGTGTGGCTTTCGGACAGCCTTCGTGCATGTGCCAGAAGCAGCCGTTGACGAATATGATCGTACGGTATTTCGGTAGTACCACGTCCGGGTGGCCTGGGTATCGCTTGTCGTTTTTGCGGAATCGCAAGCCTTTGGCAAACAGAAAGCTACGTACCATCCGTTCGATGGATGTGTCTTTGCCGCGGATGTGGGACATGGTGTAGCTGCGCGTGCCCCGCTCGTATTTTTCGGGTTTGCCGGTTTTTCTAGGTTTGCCGGTTTTTCCGGGTTTGGCTGTCTGCCTGCGATACTCTGCCGTCACGGCTTCCCATTATGGCAAAAGGGCCGATCAATCGTTTTCGCATAACGCGTGCCGCCGTCGCATGTGGCGTACGCTGGTCATTGCAACGTAGCAAACAGGCAGTTCAAAACAAGGAGATTTCATGGCACAGATCAATGTGGCGATTCTCGGCGCGGGCCGTATCGCGCAGAGCATGGCCGAAACGTTGGTGAAAATGGCGGCGGATGACCGGTACCGCGATCTGGTCGCACCGTACGCGGTGGCGGCCCGCGACGGCGAGCGCGCAGCGGCGTTCGCGGCGAAATACGGTTTTCCGGTGTCGTACGGATCGTATGAGGAGCTTGTCGCCGATCCGAACGTGAATCTTGTGTATATCGCCACTCCGCATAACTTCCATGCCGAGCAGGCGATTTTGTGCATGCGCGCCGGCAAGGGCGTGCTGGTGGAGAAGGCGTTCGGCGCGAACACGCAGCAGGCGCGTGAGATATTGGACGTTTCGGATGAGACCGGCATGCTGTGCACGGAGGCGATTTGGACGCGGTATATGCCGTCGCGTGGCATGATCGACGATATCATCGCGTCCGGCGTGATCGGCGAGGTGCAGGCGATCGACGCGAATCTGTGCTATCCGACCACGGCGAAGGCGCGTATCACCGATCCTGCGCTGGCTGGCGGCGCGCTGCTGGACGTCGGCGTGTATCCAATCAATTTCATCGACATGATCATGCATAATGCGCCGATCGCACGTGTTGAATCGTCGATGCAACCGTATGAAACCGGCGTGGACGCGCACAATTCGATGACGTTCTATTACCAGAATGGTGTGATGGCCACCGCGCAAAGCTCGATTCTATGCCATTCGGATCGTATGGGCGCGGTGTGGGGCACGAAGGGGTATCTCACGTGTCAGAACATCAACAATGTCGAGGCGATTGACGTGTTCGACGGCTCGCATGCCGTCACCGCGCATTATGACGTTCCCGAACAGTTGACCGGCTACGAGTATGAGGTGGCATCGGCCGCACAGGCCATGCTGGACGGGCGTACCGAATGCGATGAGATGCCGCATTCCGACACGTTGCGCATCATGGAATGCATGGATTCGCTGCGTGCGGATTGGGGTCTTAAGTACCCGTTCGAAGCGTAGCGATGCGATCGATGACGTGGGCGTGACGCGCTCCGCCCACGTTATAATTGCCCCTTGCGGCGGTTTGGAAACGCATGGAAGGAGCGTCATGGGATTGCTGAGGATGCTGAAGTACGTGCTGGGCACGGAAGATGAGACGCAGCAGCCCCGGCAAACGCAATCCTCTGCCAAGAATGCCAACAACGCCAAGCCTGCGCGGACCGGACAGACCAAGCAGACGGGACAGCTTGCGCGACGAGTCACGCAACCGCAACTGCAACCGCATGCCACGCCGCAACGTCAATCGCAACGCCGTCAATCGCAGCAACACCAATCGCAACGGCCTGCAAAGCTCACCCCGCAACCACTGTTGCCAGCCGACCGCATCGACAAAGCGCGTGACATCATCGGCAATATCGAAAAGCACGAATTGAGCGACGAGCAGATCAGCGCGATCGCCGGCGCAGGTCACAACACCCTCGTACTTGCGGGCGCGGGAACCGGCAAAACCACTACCATCGTCGGATATATCGCATGGCTGCTTGCCACAAAACGCGCCACCCCCGAAGAGATTCTCGTATTGTCGTTCACCAAGGCGTCCGCGGACGAAATGTCGCAACGCATCATGGCAAGCACCGGCAAAACGATCCGCGCATGCACGTTCCACAGTCTCGGCCTGGAAATCTGCCGTGCGGCCACCATCGCCAACCGTCCCATCATCGACGGCCATGCGTCGAACGCCGTGGTACGAGACACGTTTGACCGGCTGCTCGCACAGAACATCCCCTACCGTCTGCTCGCATTCAAGCTCATGTCGAAGGAGCTGTTCGGCAAGTATGGCGCCGCCGCGAAACGTGAGGATTTCCAACTGCCGACGGATGATTACGCTTTCAACCAGTACAGGCAAAGCCTTGTCGAGAACGCGCAGACCATCATCCAGCACATGCGGCAGAACAATATCGGCATCGACGGCATGCGCGAGCTCAATGAGAGGCGCGGCGGCAAACATATCGGCCGTAATCGTGAGATGCTGCAGCTCGTCGAGCCGCTGTACAACGCGTATGTCGGCAATTTCCGCGCGACCCAGGGCATCGATTTTCCCGGCATGATCACCGACGCCATTCGCTGCGTAAGGCGCGGCGCATACCGCCACCCGTACAAATACGTGCTCATCGACGAATACCAAGACATGTCGCGGCCACGTTACGAGCTGATCCGCGCACTCCGCGAGCAGCATGATTTCACGCTGTTCTGCGTGGGCGACGACTGGCAGTCGATCTACCGCTTCGCAGGCGGCGACATCCATCTGATTCTCGATTTCGCCGCGACCTGGCAGCCATGGGGACCGACCCGCATGTTCCAGATCACCACCACCAGGCGTTTCCGTCAGAGTCTCATCGAGGCGAGCGGTAAGTTCGTCATGCAGGACGGCAATCTGTACGTCAAGCATCTGCATAATCCGAGCGACAAGAAGGATTATTCGCTCAAAGCACTTGGCGGCGCCACGCAGGAGGAACGGTTCAATACGATCGTCGAACAGTTGCGCAAGCTACCGAAAGCCGCGTCGGTGCTGATGCTGGGACGGTACCGAAGTGACCTGAACCTGCTGCTGCGCAACGACCGCGATGGTTTGTTCCAGATCGACGAGCACACCGGCGGCATCGTGTTCCTTGAGAAGCCGGAGATGGACATCACGTTCATGACCGCGCATAAATCCAAGGGTCTGCAACGCGATTTCGTGTTCCTGCTGTGCTGTTCCGGTGGTTTGAAGGGTTTTCCGAGTGCGATTCCCGAGGAGCCGCTGCTCGGCCTGCTGCTGCCGGAAGTGGAGCGCATGCCGCACGCGGAGGAACGCCGGCTGTTTTACGTGGCGATGACGCGTTGCAAAAAGAAGCTGTTCTTCGTGGTCGACCAGTCGCGTCCGTCACGTTTCATGTACGAATTGCACGACAAGATCTGCCCGAACATCTTCCGTGGCGTGAAACTGCCGCCGCAATGCCCGAATTGCGGTGAGGCATTGCGATTGCGGCACACCGGCTCCGATCCGTCCCGCACGTTTTACGGGTGCACCGGTTTCCCCAACTGCCGATACACCAGGCCATGCAAGTGACACCATTGGGACTGATTTCCATCGCGTAAGTTGCTCCCCATTCGGGCCTGGCGTAATCTCCCCCGTTGTATCCTGGACCTGTTCATTAGTCAGGAGAAAGCAATGACGGCAACCGACCAGAATCCGCAACAGTCAGCGCAACCGACACCGCGCAAAACCATTAACGTCGTCGGCGCGGCTATCGTCAAAGACGGCAAGGTGCTGTGCGCGCAACGCGGCGAAGGCCGATCACTGGCTGGTTTCTGGGAGTTTCCGGGCGGCAAGATCGAACCGCATGAAACGGCGCGTCAGGCATTGCATCGCGAAATCGAAGAAGAGTTGCTGTGCGAGGTCGAAGTTGCCAACGAAGTGTGCACGTCTTCTTACGATTACGATTTCGGTACCGTCGTGCTCACGTCGTTTGTGTGCCATTTGATAAGCGGCGCACCCCATCTGACCGAGCATCATGAGATTCGTTGGGTAGCGCCCGCCGAAATGCCCACTTTGGACTGGGCGCCCGCCGACCGAGAAGCGGTGCGATTGATCTCCGCCATGGATTTTCCGGCTTTTCCGGCAGCCACGCACGAAAGTGACGACTGATGATGCGCAATATGGACGACCATGACCATTCCTCCCTTGTTGAGGCGCTGCTATCCGGTTTCGTCAACAAAAAGGACAATGTCGACGCACAGTACGAGCCGACGTTGATCGCCAACCATGACGGTCGGACCATGGAATACGCCATCAAGGACGAACTGCAACGCAGTCAGGATTTCGACATGTCCGTCGCGTTCGTCAGCCAGGGCGCGTTGCAGGTGCTTAAGCAGTATTTCCTTGATTTCGCTGACAACAATGACCATCAGGCTGGTCGAATCATCACGTCGACGTTCAATTATTTCAACTCTCCCAAAGCATTCAGGGAACTGCTGAAACTTCAGCGGGAAACCGGTATTCAAGTGCAAGTTTGGCAGCCGGAGCGGTCCAGTCGAAACGATGACGATGCCACAGCCGCCTACCCTTATCATCCCAAAGGCTATGTTTTCCATCATGCGCAAGGCGACGAGCCGTTGTATTCCACGTATGTTGGCAGTTCGAATCTCACCATCAACGCGCTGAATTCCAATCGCGAGTGGAATCTCAAAGTCGCCACCACCGATACCAGCGGTCTTGCCGAGCAGCTTAGCGAGGAAATCGAATCGCAGATCAGCGAATCGAAGCCGCTCACCGACGCTTGGCTGAAACTGTACGAGGAAGACTTCAAAAAGTACGCGCCGCAACGGCCGAATCGCAAGCCGATCGAAAAAACAAGCCAATCGCAAACCATTCAGCCGAACGCCATGCAGGTGGAAGCGCTGATGAATCTCGCACAGCTACGCAAGCAGGGCGAAAGCCGTGCGATCATCGTTTCCGCTACCGGCACCGGCAAAACGTATCTGTCAGCGTTCGACGTGCGGCAGGTCAAACCGAATCGCATGCTGTACATCGCGCAACAGGAGCAGATCCTCAAGAAAGCTGAAGAATCGTTCCAAAAAGTGCTTGGATGCCCGAAAAGCGAACTCGGCCTGTTTTCGGGTGGCAGCAAGGAATCGGATCGCAAATACGTGTTCGCCACCGTGCAGACGATGTCGCGTCCGGAAACGCTTGCACAATTCGACGCAGACGAGTTCGATTACATTCTCGTCGACGAAGTGCATCATGCGGCCGCCGAATCGTATAAACGCGTCATCGACCATTTCCAGCCGAATTTCATGCTCGGCATGACCGCAACGCCGGAACGTACGGACGGTGCGAACATCTTCGAATTATTCGGCAACAACGTGGCCTACGAAATCCGCCTGCAGAAGGCGCTTGAAGAGGACATGCTCTGCCCGTTCCACTATTACGGGGTGCACGAATACATTCAGGACGCGCCCGACGAGAAGATCGCCGGCAAAGACGTCAAGGTCGAGTCAATGACCGACCAGGAACGTAACGAGCTAAGCCGTTGGCTTGAAGAACTCGCCGACCCGAACCGCGTGCGCTACATCATCGACAAGATACAGATCTACAGCGAGGCCGGAACACCCGTGCAAGGTCTGGTGTTCTGCAGCCGACGCGAGGAAGCGAAACGACTGTCCGACCTGTTCAACCAGCAGATGAACCAGCAGGCGGAACGGCCATACCGCACGAAAGCCATCACCGGCGAAAATTCGCAGATGGAACGCGACACTGCCGTGGCACAGTTGGAGAACGGCGAATTGGACTATATTTTCACCGTCGACCTGTTCAATGAAGGCGTGGATATTCCACACGTCAATCAGATCGTGATGTTGCGTCAAACGAAGTCGAGCATCATTTTCACGCAGCAGCTCGGCCGTGGTTTGCGCAAGGCAAGCGGCAAGGATTGCGTGGTCGTCATTGATTTCATCGGCAATTACGCGAATAATTATCTGATTCCGATCGCACTGTACGGCAATACCGGCGACCGCGACGTAGCCCGTAAGAATCTGCAACGCGAAACCATCGGCGTCTCGTCCATCAGCTTCGACAAAATCGCCCGCGAGCGCGTGCTTGCCTCGCTTGACACCGCCGATTTGTCGAATATGAAATTGCTGAGCCAGCAGTACCAGCAGATGCGGTACGAATTGGGACGCATCCCGATGCTGATGGATTTCGCGCGCCGTGACGCGTCGCTCGTGTTCACGATGGCTGCGAAGAACGACGATTATCTGTCGTTCGTGCGTTCCCGTGAGAAGAGCCTGTCGCGTGGCAAGAACGCAACCGTTTCGTATCTTGAACAGCTTGAATCGACTTCGGATGCGCACAATGGTGTGCTGAAAATGTTGACCGCCACGCAATTGCGCGGCTTGCGTCCGCACGAATTGTTGGTTTTGGCGGCATTGTGCGGTATGGATTGGCAGCGGATCGATCCGGATTGTTCCGAGGATGCGCTGACTGCGCTTCGTGAGGTCGCTTCACAGCATGCGATCACGATCGTCGATTTGCAGACGTTGTTGACTGCGCTGTTCCCCGATGCGGACAGTAACGAGTTGCAATGCCGTTCCGCGTTCGCCACGTTGGATTATTCCTATTTCATCGCCGCGAACAGCAAACGTTTCGGGCAGACTCCTTTGGTGCGCCTCTGCGATGATGGGGCTTATCGGTTGACCGACGAGTTCCGCTCGATGCTTGAACAGACCACTTTCCGCACGTTCTTCACGGATACCGTCGAAGCCGGTCTGTTCAACGCGTTAGCGTTGGCGGAATCGTCCCGCAAGCATCATATCCGCCAGAATCATGGGTTCCTGTATGGAGAAAAGTACAGTGTGTTCGATGTGATGCGACTGTGTGGTTGGCCTGCGGAACAGGTGCCGCAGAATGTCGGCGGATACAAATTGGACACCGAAACCGGCTCACTCCCGATTTTCATTAAATATGAGGCGAGCCAGTATGGCGACCGGTTCCTTAATCCCGGCGAGATCGAATGGTTCAGCAAGAACAATCGTTCGCTTAAATCAAACGAATTCCGGTGGCTGCTGGACGGAACGGAACGTACTCCGGAATGGCAGAATCGCCATTTTGTGCCGATTTTCATCCGTCGCAAAGCCGAAGAACAGGAGAAATCCTATTACTTCGTCGGCAGCGCGGTCGCATTGGACGATGTGCACGCGTCGGTGAACCCCGGCGAGGATGGCAGCGAGTCAAAGGTAGTCATTTCCACACTCAAGCTCGGCAAACCGGTCGATCCGGAACTCTACCGCCACCTCACCGGCAAGTCCGCCCTGTAATTCGCGACCTTCTGACACCTATCTCGCTTATAGATGGCGGATTTGGATCACTGACACATGCCATCTCGCTTATGGATGGCGGTTCCAACAGCAAAAACGAAGTTTGGGGGTATAAATCATACCCCCAAACAAGCGATTTACTTCAGTACACCGCCATCCATAAGCGAGATACCAGCAGACGCACATGAAAATCCGCCATCCATAAGCGAGATAGCCCCGCAATCACTCCAGCCACACATCGAAACATATAAAAAGCGGCTTGTGTATATACGTTGTATGTACAGCATATATACGCAAGCCGTCCGAGCTGAAAGTAGCCGAAACTACGGAAGGTCACTCACCGACCGTCGGCGTAGCCACCCATGTCGGGCCCATCGAAACCGCCGTCGAAGCCAGGGCCGTCAGGACCCGGGCCGAATCCCGGACCAGCAGGACCACCCGGACCGCCCAGGAATTCGCGCGCCGACATGCCGTTCTCTCTACGGGAGGCATCCACTGCTTCCTGCAGCACCTTGCGAACTTCGAATCCGTTCAGCACGTTCTTCAATGCCACTACGCCATTGCCGGACGACTGATCGCGCGTATCCAGCACAATCGTGCTCATGCCGAAGATGCGCTGCAGGAACGTGCGTTCCACGCTGATATCCACGATGCGGAACAGTTTGATCAAGTTGAAACTCTCGTTCAGAATGCCGGTTTTGACGCTCAGCTCACGGTCGGTAAGTGTGTACACGGTGAACGTGAACGGCGTACGGCACCAATTGCGCTTGCGCTGCTGCCACAGGACATTGCCACTTGCAACCTTCATATGGTTCCCCCTTTTCATCAGAGGCCTAATTGGACTGGCCGCCCTATGCGGCACAGCACACCATTCTACCGTCACGCTCGCACGAACACCGTTTTATCTATCGCACAACGCAGACGTTTCACACACTGTTTCACACGTCGTTCCGTGTAGGGAAAAGAGACACTTCACAGCACGCGCAGCAGCTTACGCAGCAACTCGCGCCGCATCCGTCACGTCGCGCACGATAACGCAAACACAGGCAAGCGCCGCTTCCGCGGCATTGGCACCAATCAGCACCACACCGTCAAATCAGTTGTAGCCCTTCACTTCGCGGAAGATGCCGCTCAAATTGCCGTTGCGTCCGTCGAACACCTTGCCATTGGACAGCGTGGCCAAATCGTCGAGCTGTTGCGAATCCGCGTCGCCGAACATGATGGAGAAAATCGGAACGCCCTTGCCGTCGGACGCATACTGCTGCTTGAACTCGTCAAGCTTCGCCGTGTCCGACTGCCCGTCGGTCAGCAGCGCGATCGCCACCGTGTAATCGTCGCGGTCGGACGGCAGATTCTTCAACGCGACTTCCAGCGCATTGTAGATGTCCGCATTGCCATTTGCCACCTGATTTTCGCTGGCGGCCAGCAAGGTCGCGGTTTGCTTGCCTTGCGCGACCTGCGCCACTTTCGCGCTGCTGTTGAAGGGGATGAACACGTTGACGTCGTCATCGCCCGGCTCGATATGCGAGGCGCGTGCCTGATCGGTGTCGAGGGCCGCCTGCAAACCGGCCACGGCACCGCTTTTGCCCTTGCCTGACATCGATCCGGAATAATCCACCACCCACAAGGTGTAAGCGGGCTTGCGCAGGACGGTCTGATACTGGTCGAGCGCCTGTTCGATGATGTCGGAGGATGGCATGGTGATGGTTTTCAGCACCGATGAATCCGATTTGACGCCCCATTCCTTACGGAACGAATCCTTCACCTTCGCATCTTTGGCATACGCCAGCGTGCCGTCCGAACCGGTTCTACGACCCGCCTGTTCGAACAGTTTCTTGGAATCCTTCGACGTGATCGACTTGCTGAATCGCTTGAACGCATCCTCTTTGTCCTGCCTGCGATCCACGTAAGCAAGCGGCGAATCGGAAATCGCGATGCCGTCGGACGGATAGACGGCCAGCAGCGGCTCCTTGTCCTTCGCCGTCAACGCCTTGTCCGCCTGGATGACGAGCGATTCGTAGTTCACCATGGAATCGTTCGTATCCGGGTCGTTGACGACCATGTCCTTCAGCCAGTCGGACGAGCCGGATGAACGATTGACGCCCGACAGTACGGTTTTCACGGACTTACGTAATGAAGCATCGTTCAAATCGTCTTTGGTGAGTGCCGACTTGCCGCCGTTCAGCGCCGTCAGAAACGCCATGTACGCCGACGCTCCGGAATTCGATTGCGTGGCGGACGTCATAGCGAACGACAGCTTCTTGGCCTTCACCGCATCCATAATGTCTTTCGTGGACACCGGCTTCGTTGTACCGTCCGTATTCGCCCAGCCGAGTTCCTCAGCCTTGCTTTGCTTCACGCCGAACACCACCGGCGTGGTGGACGTGGAGACCTGGTCCTTGACGACGTGCTTGATATCCCCCATGGTGATCCACATGCTGCTGGCCGGCCAGACCGCATCGTAATCCCTGCCCGCGTGATGGCCTTTGTTGCGCAGCGCGTCCATAACGTCCAACGACCCCATGTAGTCGACGGTCACTGACACTTTCGATTGTTTGGCCGCCTGTTCGATGGCCCCGCTCACTTCCTTGTTTTCGGAGCCGGAGGCGATGCGGATGGAATCTTTGGCACCGTCCACGGAATATGTCGCGGTTGTGCCGCTGTTCGAATCGCCGTCCGACGTCGCATTGGAAGCGCTGTTCGTCGAACCGCATCCCGTGAACAGACCTACGATCAAAGCGATGACCCCAGCCGCCGCACCAAGTTTGCGTGCGTTCATCTTGTGTTGGCCCTCCGTTCATATTGCGCCAAAAACCGTTCAGCGCACCCGGAAAACATTTCCGAATGCGCTGAAAACATGTTCTGTTATGTGCGATTGATTATAGTCCGATTTTACCGAACGGCCATTTTGCCGTCTCATTTTCGTCATTATTTTCGTTTCCCCCTCATTCCGCCCTTTCCGCTCTCTTCCACAGACGTAGCCGACGCCGCCTATACTTGGTGCGGCTACTTGTTGCGGCACAATCGCAACTATGCAATCACAGGCATCGCAACGGAAAGGTGGGCGCATGGGCAGCTTCAATCGCAGGCAGGAAGCCGACGATCTCACCGACTACGTCAATAACGGATGGCTCAGTTCCGCCGAATTCGACGGGCCGACTTTCCTGTGGAATCATCTCATCCGCGAAGCAAGCCAGGAGGATGCCGCGCAACGCAACGATGTGCCGGTCGCCAATCTTTCCGACGCGGACGTGGTCATCAACATGCCCATGCAATGGTATTTCGACGCCCTCGCCTCCATGGTGCCCACCGCGGAACGTACCGATACGGGCGTGGAGATTCCGCGCATCGATATGCCGACGTTTTCGATCGATTCGCAGGCGCTGTCCGGCGTGGACGCGGTGGTCGGCAACGCGGTGATCAGCACGCGATGGCTTGACGCGGTCGGCAATCTCGCCAAAGCTGTGGAGATGACCGCAAGGTTCGTCGGCAATGTGGCCGACCGTGACAACGAGGGTTTCGACTACCTGAAAGATCTGATTCAGACCGTACGCGTGTACATGGATGCCGTGGCCTGCAACGCCGATCCGATGACGGGCGAGCAGGCGTTGCGCATGATCACGCAGGTGGCGTGCAATGAGGATTTCCGGCTCAACGCCATGCAGATGGTGGAGCTGCTGTCTTGCGGACTGTCGTTCGCGCAATGGGATGATACGCGCATGTTCGCCTATGACGCGTTGAACAAGGGCATTGCCGCGATGCGTGATTTCGCAGCGAAGTCCGGTAATGGCGATGCAAGCAGCACGACTGGCGACACTATGAACAGCGTCGGCAGTATCGACAGTGATGTTACGGGCGATACGGGTGCACGCGACGCCACCGCAACGCAATCTCACAACCTCCGTGATACGTCCTCTGACGCGGACAATGCGCATAGCACGAATAGTACAGACGCTGCGGACGGCGCGGATACCGCGAACTCGATCACGCATTCCACGGGCGCTGCCGGCGATTCCACTACCGGCGGTTCACCTACCCTCTCCCCCGAGGAACTGAACGATCTCGCCATGCTTGACCCATCATTCCTGTCCAAACAGCAGCTTGCGCAGACCGCGCAAAACCAGTTCGACCATGCCGTGCAGTTCCTGCGGCACGATCTGATGCGGATCAGTGGCGATGCCGAGGAGGCCGATCGTTTCCTGCGCGACAACCATACGTCCGAGCCGCTTGCCGACGCGTACGCGGCGCGGCTGATCGCTGCCGAACGGTGGCAGGATCTGCTGAATTTCGTCGATCTGGTGGAGCGTGACGCACCGAACCAGTGCACGGTCATGTTCCCCGAGGAAGTGGTGCCGTACGAATGGGAGTCGATTCGTGAGGCCGCTTTGGAGGCGTTGGGCCGCGGCGGAGAACTGGTCGCGATGTATCAGGAGCGGTTGGATGACACGTACGATCCCAACACCGAGCTCAATCGTATGAAGCTTCAGGCGTGGACTCAAGCCAAGGAATAGGCGGCGCACGGCTCAGCGCATCCGCCGCCAGTTCCTCATCTATCGCAGGCTTCCACTCTCATTCCCATCAGTATTTCCACCATCGCTTCCACAACTGACGCGCAACGTGGCCAATTGGAACGGATGCAGGCTCAGCATCGCTCCTTGCGCCGTTCTTGCCACGGACGGATCACCGTCGGCAAAAGCCGCGGGCAATTCGGCATCCAGCCGCGCATCCTCCATAATGGAACACTCGCGTACCGTGGCCTTCCCCAAAGCGGCGTTGACGGCAAGTCTCGCATGGGCTTCGCCGCCGACCGCCTCATAGACGCGCAGTATCAGATCTCCGGAACCGTCATCGGCAAGCTTGACCCAGTCAAGCACCATGACGCCATCCACCGGGTTGAGCTGCGCCAGCGGATCGAACGCCGGCATGGCAGGCAGCACGGCCGCGTTGAGACGGTTCGCCTCGTCAAGCACAGCCGGCATACTGGCATCCGCCACAACGTTCCACGCGAACTCATGCACGCCCTTGTCAGTGTTCGGATCGGGGTATAGCGGGGACGACAGCAACGAAAGTCGAATCATCGTGCCACGCACCGGCCCGGAAGCCGTGTTCCGGTGAATCGGCGAAACGTCGGAACCGTAGGTGCTGGCGTTGACGACCGCAGCCGCATAGCCGGCATCGGCGACGCGTACGAACCGGTGCGTGCAGCTTTCGTATTTCGCCTCGTCGGAACGTGTGTTCTTCTGAATGGGCCGTTCCACCATGCCGTACTGGCATTCGTACTGCGCCCGGTCGGCCTGGATAGCCATGGGAATGTCGACTTTGAGGAATCGTTCGGATGCCCGCCAATCCACTTTGGTCCGGAATTCAAGGCTTTTCGACTTTGCCCGCAATGTGATGCAGGTATTGATGGACACCCCGTCGGTGGTGCTGGACACGTGCACGGTGGCTCCGCCGCGTTTTGTCTCCGTCACTCGTTCCACATGCGAGTCATCGATGCCTTCGGCGCTGAGGAAGGCATCGCGCTGGATGTCCCATGCGTCCCACTCGTATGGCTCGTCGCGGAGAAGCTCGTAATGCCCGATTCCACTGCCGTCGGGCACCAGTTCGTGTCCATTATCAAGGTCGATCAGTGAACGGACCGTACCGTCTGGTGCGATGATGGCACGTAGCAAACCGTTGTCAAGTATGATTCGACCGTCGTCGCATGTCGTTGCGATGGTGGATTCATCGGCGACCGCGTCGGTGCCGTTCGCGTCATCATCCTGCGTTCCCACTGCCGCGGTGCGAGCAATCCACGAATCGCCATTCTTTGCCGTATATGGGACGATGGCCGCGTTCGATCGCATGTCGGCATCATCCCGCGCCGATGCGATGGAAGCACCCGCTTCAGCGGCGATATCACGCAGTCTTGCGATGTCGCGCACGTAGTCCGCACGCGCCTGCCGATGCACCCATGCGATCGCCGATCCGGGAAGAATGTCGTGGAATTGGTTCAGCCCCATTCGAAGGAATGGTGGGGGAATTTCGTGGTGTCGTTCCATGAGATCTTCTGTGTGAGGAACCATTCGAAACCGGCACGACGTGCGATTTGCGGCCATGCCCCGCAATAACCGAAACTGTCGGGAAGCCACAGTCCTTTTGGTTCCACGCCAAGATGCTCACGGAAGTAACGCATGCCGAACGTGATCTGGCGGATCAGCGACTCACCTGTGGGCAGCATGTTATCGGATTCGACCCACATTCCGCCGACGGGAATGAATCGTCCTTCCTTGATGCGCTGCAGCATGCGCGCGAACAGGTCTGGATGTTCCTGTTCCAGCCACGCATACTGTTGGGCGGAACTCATCGCGTACGTGAAATCCGGATCCTCGTCCATCAGGGCAAGCACGTTGGACACCGTGCGGGCCACTTTACGGTGGGTTTCGCGCACGGGTCACAGCCATGCGGAATCGATATGCGCATGGCCGACCGCGACATGATGGATGACGCTGGAATATGCGGGTTCGGATAATACCCCGGCAAGCTTTTCCTTGGCTGGCTCCAGAGTTCCGGCGATATCACGCTCGTCATATGTGTTGAGTGATCGTTGCAGCGCTTTGGCCAGCTGCCAATATCGAGGATCATCATCCTTGAGTTCCCTCATCAGCGAGGTGACGGTTTCCAAGTCCATCAGATAGTCGAACACGTTTTGGTTGAAAGCGCACACGTCCATTGTGGTGAGCACATAGTCGGATGGACGACCGTCGGCACGCTCCCCCAGATTCATCGGCGCGAATGGCAGGTCAGCTTCGACCAGTGGATTCGATGCGGCCTCGACATATACCGTGAAACGACCGGCATCGTCAAGCTCCACATTCGCCACGCCATTGGCATCGATAAGCGGAATCCAGCAATTGTCTGGATTCACCGCTTTGATGACGCTGCCGTCAGGGCGATAGCATAATCCTTCCGCTTGGAAGCCCGGGCCACGATGTCGTTTCCATCCCAGATCTACAACCAGTTCGACGGCTCTGCCTTTGACCGACTCACGGTCGATACGTCCACGAACCTCGAACCATGTGGTACCCCATATCGTGCCCCAGGCACCAGGAACCATGAAGTCGAGAAAATCCACTTTGTTTTCCCTGACACGGGCAAGAAAGTCGGCGCTCTGTTCGGGTTCGCCTTCATTGGCGAAAAGCGCGTAACTGACAATGCGATAATGTTTCGTGCACATATGGCACAAGTCGTTGCCGCATCACTCGATCGGCACGTCTGAGTTGCTGATCTGGAAGAAGAAACATAGCTATCCCCTTGGCACATGATTCCTATGGTGTATCCATGGTGCCACAGCACAATCTCAAATCAAAAAACATCAAAGAGAAAAGTGGTTCTCAAAGCGGACATCCGGTGGAGACTCCGGATAAGGACCTTCGACGAGCCCGAAAGGCGTTGCCGGGAGGTCCGGGAGGTGATGAAAAAACGGGGGTTCCTGGAGCGACGCCCGCCGGGAAGCCCGGAAAGAGAGCATGAAAAAAGGGCCTCCCGGGAGCCAAAGGCTCGACCGGGAGGCCCGATACGTTTGAAGCGG
>OLSO01000139.1_pt1 | contig 72341 bp, 53 predicted proteins | sample 1672441 | NCBI WGS metagenome assembly OLSO01 (sample SAMEA3136686, study PRJEB25190) | human gut metagenome | biome: human gut; feature: human-associated habitat; material: faeces | place: Austria | collected 2013 | reverse complement strand
CGCCGCCTGCAGCTGCACCGGTACCTCCGGATTCAGAAATGTCAGTACACAGCCATAATAAACGCCAAGGCTGACGACCGTGGTGAGGCCGCCGACGATGAGGTAGTTGATGAGTTCCTTGTATTTTTGGTATAGTGTCCTAATTGTATTCACCCATTTGCTCCTACTGTGCTCCGGCAAGCGCCTCCACAAACTCCAGACGCACTGCCACACCATTTTCATAGATTACTTTATACAAATAACCATCCGCGACATCTCCACAATCTAGAACGAGCGGAAGCTCACGTGTCAGGTATGGATTCGTTGTGTGTACCCAGACATACGTATATCCCCCCTGCGCCAGTAATGCCGGAAAATCTGCGATCGACAGATCAAACTCTTCCAGACGAATATTGCAGCCGGTACTTGTAAACTTCCATGGCGATTGCAGATAATTGCTGATCCTTCCATCCAGATAATAAAGTACAGACGCATTGTACAGTTCCGCCCCGGACAGGTCATCTGCCGGATACTGACACAGATAATATACCTTATCCGCTTCCGTCATAATCTCTTCCAGACGATTAATTTCTTCCTTCGTCGTATGAAGCTTCTCATAGCCCGCCGTATTCACTTTATCCAGCGCTGTATTATTCGGTATAAATTTTTCATTCAGTCCTGAAGCAAAAAATGCAAGCATACCAAGCAGCAGATACTCCCATATTTTTTTCCGCTCCGGGGATTTTCGCTGCAACAAATTCGTCAATACCAGCACAAACAGAAAAATCGCAAATCCGGAAAAGTACCTTGTGCAGGAGCGCATGTTAATACTCAACTCATAGGCAAACATAAACAGGTAGGAGAAAAATACCGCTGCGCAATAGCATAAGGTCGATACGATCCCATATGAAATATATACCAGGCTCTTGTCCCTTTGATGATACAGTTCTCCACTGATCCTGAATAAAATCAGTATCACAAATACAAACGGCAGGAATGCAATCGTAAGATTTGACTTTGTTGCCATCGTCGCACCTATACTCTTTGTAAAAAATGCCCCTGTCGTAAGGGTTACCTTCGACCGTGAAAGCTTTACAGTGTTCAGCATATTCGAAACCCCATCCGGAAGCTGTACACCAGCAAGTTCCCACTGCTGCGGTTCTTCTGCCACCTGAGCCTCATCTGTTTCAGCAGCAGCCGTTGTTTCAACCGGATGAAGTCCCAGCGCAATCCCAAACAGTCCTACACTGCCAAGCAACACCAGTCCAACCAGCACCGCCGTAATTTTTACTACAAACTTTCTTCCACTTTCTTTTGCGGCAACGCCCTTTTCTACAAGGAATGACTGCGACAGCATAAACATTCCCACCAGAACCGCCATCAGCAGCCCGGCTGACGCTTTGAGAAAGTGGAGCATGACCATTCCAGCGACCACAATCAGTGCATTCTGCTTTTTTTTCTTCCGGTTAATCCACCACCCAGCAAGTCCGCCTGCCCACGCTGCCGTCGGAACATCGACATACAGACTTTTCACGCCATAGGTATACAGAGAAAACAGTGCTATATATACGAGCACAATATAAAATACAAGCTTTTTCCAGTCCTTCCACGTATACTCTGAAAACGGAAGTAAAAATCCGATCCACATGAGCAAAAACGAAGATACATACATGCCCTGTTCACTGTATCCTGTAAACTTCTGAAAGAACAGATGAAACAGGCTGGTCGCAAACGCATAATTGCCTCCACCGGCAAGGAAATCATACCCCGTCGGCATTGCATCCTTTTCCACCATGTATTTTACAGCAGCTGCCCAGTGATGAAGCTCATCCACATGCTGAATAAAATCATGATAAAACGTAACAAGCGCAAACGCATACAATCCGAACAGGAATACCAATACCGGTGAAAGCAGCACAACCTTTTGCTTTTTGCGCACAATCTGGATTCCGCTCAACAAAATTCCAATACCGGCAATGCACAGCATACCATAAAATCCATATCGGAATGTCCCCGCCTGACTGCTCACTACAAAAAGCAAGGCAATTGCCGATGCTGACAGCAGCATTCCTTCTCCGTTATTTACTTTCAAAGTCTGTTGAAAAAACAATACAATTCCGCATAATATCAGGAATGCGATTAACATTTGTATCAAATAATGCATAAATACCTCTTCATTTTCTGTCTTTTGACCGACTATCCCTGCAAAAACTGTTCCACGCGCAGCCTTTCTCCGAGAATTTCACTATACTACAATATTTCATAATTCCTCTTGGAAAAACTGAGATTATTATCTCTTCAAAAGACATCTGCTTTATCTTCATCCTAATATGGAAAATGTACTCATCACATGCATAAGAAACTCAATAGTTACCACGGGCACCTTCCAGTTAAGTTCAAAACATTCTTTTTGAATTCTACAAGACGGTTTGCCTTTTAACTACTCGAATCTTTATTACACATTAATCAAAATATATTTTTGGTCTTATTTTCTATCTATCATTCTATATCGTTATGTTCCAAAACGACAACTGTATCTTATTTCAAAAGAACTATTCTACCATAGGTAATTCGTCGTCAAACCTACTACTTGCCAAATCAATATCATCCCCAAAAAGAATAAATTATTATCCCACCTATGATCAAACATAAAGAAATTATTTTTTTTCTGTTAATCTTCTCTCCAAAAATTTTAACACCAAAAAACGTCACATATATATAGCTTGTCGCTTCAAGCACCGGTCCCATGGAAAGTGGAATCCCATGATATGCTAATATAGATAACAACGTTGTCACAACAAAGAGCATATATGCTACTATTACAAGTGGATTCAAATATTCTTTAATCGCTGAATCATACTTCTTTTGTGCGGCTTTTTTTAACATTACCTGGGAAACTGAGCTAACAAATACGCCAAACAAGAGAACCAACGAATATAGCACCATTGTTTTATTCATTACTCTTTTCCTCCTCATCCGCATGCGCATACATAATAACACCGAAAATAATAAGTGTAGCTCCTATTACCTTACCAAGCGTAATTGCTTCGCTAAAAAATACAAATCCCCATATGATTCCCCATACAACTGCAACTGCTCTATTTGCAAAAGCAACTGTAAGCGGTAAGCGTTTAATAATTTGTTGCCAACCAATTGCATAAAAACCTAACAGAGCTATAAGAAAGCCATAATACAGACAAAATTTTAGGCTCAAAAATTTCTCCCCAGCTGCTAATTTACTGCACAATCCACTCAGAGAATATATCATAAGCATTATATGCAAAGCAAAGTAAGTTCTTATTCTTCCCTTCTTCATTTTTCTCCTCACTCCAATCTGCTTCTACTCTCTTTTTTCCTTTGGCAAATATGACTTTATCATTTCATAATTGTGAGAAGCAAAAATAAAATAACCAAACCTTGACGCACTGTCTGTAATCTTCTGATCTGTAATTTCCTGTACATCACTTTCTACTAATACTTCCGGATGTTCCTGTCTTAATCTTTCTAAGCACTCTACATCTTCCTGCGAAAAAATAAAGTGAATTCCGGCACAAGAAGATTTCGTTTTTACTGAAGTCGGCTCTATTCCAAGTGCTACATCAATCACCGCATTCAAAAAATCATATCCTGTTGACAGTTCCACCAATGCTGAGCCTATGTTGTCTCCTCCCATTCTGCCACCAATTTCTATTAATTTAATATCTCCATCTCTTGATATTTTTAATTCAGAATGCGAAGCTCCATATTTTATTTCAAGACTATCCAAAGCATGGCTAACCACTTTTTGAACCCTTTCTAAAGTTTTCGAATCTACCGGTGCGGGTTCTAAATGTCCCGTCTCAATAAAATCCGGTGCGCCGGTAGTATATTTTTTAGTCAATGCTAAAAATGTATGCTTTCCTTTCCAGGAAATATATTCAACACTATATTCCTCCCCTGTTGCAAATTCCTCAATCAATGCGCACTTTTCAAATCCCTGCTCTTTTGCTTTTTCAATTGCTGTTGCTAATCCCTCTGCTGAATCTATTTTCGTGATTCCACGGCTTCCTGATCGATCCACCGGCTTAACGATTACCGGATATTTTAACTCTATTCCTTCTAAATCTTCTATCGACTTCACTTCAATGCTTTTCGGTGATGGATCTCCATTTTTTTCAAAGCACTGACGCATACTATGTTTATTTGTAGATACTTCCACGCATTTCATTGAGTTGCCTGTCAATCCCATTTTTTCTGCCACATAGTTCACTGCTATTGCTGCCAAATCAGATGCGATAGAGCAAATCCCATCTATGCCTATTTCCTGACACTTTTTCAAGATTTGTTCTTTCTCAACAATGCTAATTGGGTAGAAAAAATCCGCTGTCCTCTCTCCGATATCTCCAACCTTCCACGCAAATACATGTGTTTCTATCCCTCTGCTTTTCGCCTTTTCAATCAATGGCTCTTGTAAATATGATGCCCCTATAATTGCTAATTTCTTCATTTCTTCCTCCAAAGCTCATCGAAACGTTTCAATTCCTGTTCCCTTTTGTAATCTTCCAAATATTTTATATACGTAAATTCAGGCTCATATCCTAACTCTCTTTTTGCATTATCAATATCCATCACAAAGCTAACAAAACTGTTTTTATCCGGCTTCTCTACAATCACTGATTTATTATCGCGAGGTGAAAAGACTTCTACCATTCCTTCAATTTGTTCCCGTAAAGTTGTCCGAATACCCGTTCCTGCATTATAAGTACCACCGTTTACTTTTGCAAACAATGCCTTAAACATCATCTGGCAAAGGTCTTTAATATAAAGTATATCCTTAAAAGCATCCGGATCCCCCCACATCTCTATTGGCTCACCCTTTGATGCTTTATCAATCATATATCGATATCCTATTGGTTTCTGTACGCAATCAACAAAATAGTATTTATCCGGATGATACAAATAAACATTTGGCAAACGAAAAACAAAATTTTTTACTCCGTATTCCTGCTTATAGTGCTCCATCGTTTCGACTATCATCGTCTTAGTTATCGCATAAAATGCATGATCACCCGTATACAATAGTTTTCTGGGCAAATCAGGAGATAGCACTTCTTCTTTCCCCCAATATCCAGCCTGTTCTGCCCACGTTTGCGTATATAATACCCGGTCTGCATTGGTCTTTCTTGCGTATTCCAATATTCTTAACCCGCCTTTAATATTGGTCTCTACATACGCAAATGGATCATATTCTTTTAAATAAGCTGGTAATAATCCTGCGGCATTCACAACTGCATAAATATCCTCTGTAGGCAATGCTGCAAAATCTTCGTCCTTACAAATATCAACGTTCACATAAGAAATCCCGTTTTTTTCAAAAAAATCCGTTTTTCGCCGCCCTACTGCAATCACTTCATATTGTTCTGCATCCAAATTCTCTTTGCAATAACTCGTAAAATATGCCCCTATATTTCCTGTCGCACCGAACACAATTATTTTTTTCATAACAGATTCTCCTTCTGAACTTCTGTATCCTTATTATCATTTAGTATCTGTCTGACAACATACAACGGACGCCCTTTTGTCTGCATAAATATATTTCCTACATATATTCCTACTACCCCAATAACCATAATCACAATTCCACCCACTAATACATTCGTGGCAATTAAGCTTGTCCATCCGACAGATACTTGTCCTACAAAATGGTAAATAACCAGACCTATAATAGCGAAGAAAGCAACCAGACTCATCGAAAATCCCAATCCCACAAACATACGCAATACTTTATCCGACTGTGAAGTAAGAAGTTCAATAGCCATATTTATCCTTTTTTTCAAATCATAGGATGACTTTCCTTCATACCGCTCATTATGCTCCACATCAATCACTGCCTGTCTATATCCCAACCATCGGATATACATTACGTATCCTCTATGTTGCTCACGCATTTTGCAATAATTCTGTATAACATCTCGGCGAACGATACTAAAATTACATATTGCCCCATCATAATTTCCATCTGTGGCAAAACGATATAACTTATAAAACTGATTTGCAAGAAAAACCTTTACTTTGCTATCCTTACGCTTTTTTCTTCTTGCAAAGACAACATCATAGCCTTCCTGTGCTTTTGCATATAAGTGCTTAATCTCTTCCGGCCGATCTTGCAGATCGCAATCCATTACTACAATCCAATCACCAGTTGCATAATCCAATCCGGCTAAGATTGCCTTCATCTGTCCAAAATTTCTGGATAACTCAATTCCTTTAACATGATTATCATTTCTACACAGTTCTTCTATCACTTCCCAGGAATTTTGAGGGCAATTATCATTCACCAGAATAATTTCATAATCCTCTGTAATTTCAGAAAGTGCTTTACCTAATCGCTGATGAAGTTCGGGTAATGCCGCGCGGCATCCATATACCGGAATTACTGCTGATATTTTCATAATCCATTCCTACCTATAAAATTCTTTTACGCAATCACAGATTTCTTCTACTCCATCCGAGGTCAAACCATAGTACATCGGAAGTCTTGCAAGTCTCTCGCTTTCCTTCGTTGTATAACGATCCTCACCTGCAAAATATCCATATTTTTTACCCGCCGGAGCTGTATGAAGCGGAATATAATGGAATACTACGCCAATCTCTTTTTCTTTTTTCATAAAATCTATAAATGCTGTTCTTTCCTTAATGTCCTTTGCCTTTATATAAAACATATGAGCATTATGTTCACATTCTGTCGGAACAAATGGTAACTCAATTTTTCCTGCATCAGCCAACCCCTTTAAGCATTCATAGTACTTCTTCCAGCAAGCCTTTCTCGCATTATTAATTTCATCTGCTTTCTCTAATTGTGCATAAAGGTAAGCGGCATTCAATTCGCTCGGAAGGTAAGATGATCCTGCCTCTACCCATGTATATTTATCAATTTGTCCCCTGAAGAACTTACTTCTATTTGTTCCCTTCTCTCGAACAATCTCTGCCAGTTCAGCGTTTTTGCCATCGTGGATCAAAAGCGCTCCGCCTTCTCCCATTGAATAATTTTTGGTTTCATGGAAGCTGTAGCATCCATAATCTCCAATTGTTCCAAGCGCTCTTCCCTTATATGTACTCATTACCCCTTGCGCTGCATCTTCTACCACTTTCAAATTATGTCTATTTGCAATATCCATAATGGTATCCATCTCACAGGCAACTCCAGCGTAATGAACCGGAACAATTGCCTTCGTTTTCTCCGTAATAGCAGATTCAATCAATTTTTCATCTATATTCATTGTATCTGGTCTAATATCAACAAAAACAGCCTTTGCGCCTCTTAAAACGAAAGCATCTGCCGTCGATACAAATGTATATGACGGCATAATAACCTCATCGCCCGGCTGAATATCACACAAAATAGCAGCCATTTCTGTTGCATGCGTACACGAAGTTGTCAATAATGCCTTTGCAGTACCGGTTCTTTCCTCAATCCACTTATTACACTTCTTTGTGTACTCACCATCGCCGCAAATTTTATGCTTACGAACGGCATCCGTAATATACTCTAGCTCGTTACCTACAAATGGTGGTACATTAAAATCGTATTTCATAATCTTTTCTCCTTCCCGTCAAGCCTCTCTATTTTTTACTTTTTATTCATTCAACAGTTCTGTAAAATACTGAATTGTATTATCATCTTTTTGATTTGCACCAACACTCAAAATCAAATAATTTTCTGATTCATATTCTGTTTTTACAATTCCATCTTGGGCCAACTGAGTAATAATATTTAAGTATCCTTTTTGCGATGAAATATACTCTTTTTCCAATAATAAACCGTCGACTTTTGCACATTCCATGAATTTACTCAACTCAGATTCTGAGGAAAGCGTCTCTGCCCCCCATGCCTCTTGTTGCACACATCCTTCAACAATTGCAGATAGTAAATACATCGCGTGCTCTTTTCTAGTAAAACCAATTAAACGCCTAACAGTACCATTCTTATATTGCTCTGTTAAATATTCGTTTATTTCTGTCATCGAATTTTCCGCTAATGTTGGCCGCACATATAATTCCTTATGATTATAATACCCAACGTTTCTTAAGTCAATCGGGGTAACACCTACCTGCCACGACCAACTTATTGCAATACTTAGCAAAAAATTACAAGCCACTAGCGGAATCATCAAAAACTGAATTGTGTTTTGGAGTGTAGTTTCTTTATCCGCCAGTTCTGTCACAACAAACCAATACGTCAAAACATGCATCAGCATAAAGTAATTTCCATCTGGTGTTGATAAAATCAACATACACCCTACGCTCGCAACGCTACAAATTACTAACGAAATCACCTGAAAAGCATATATAGTATTTTCCTTCATTCTTTTCATTGTTTTTATTGGTCGTAAAAAAATCATTACCATAGATACAATCCATAAAACAGTGAAAAGAACTCCCCACCATGATATTTCAAGCGTATATATATCACCTGCATCTGGCATAAAAAAGATTCTAAACAGTCTTGCAAAACGTTCCCATATCGCGCCTGTCGTAAACAATTCTTTAACCGACATAGTATTAGCCGACGGTAATGTATATGGATATTTAGGGTAATATCCAATTTTTTCAAAAAATGAAACCAATAGAGATGTAATAGGATATCCCGTTATCATCCAAGTCCGAAACCACAATAACGCAACTGCAAATATAGATACAATTAAGAATCTAATACTTTTAATAGAAATTCTGAGTTTTTGAAAAAACATAAATAGAACTATAACTATGACTATGAGTGTTGAAAACACTATACTAGATGGTTTAAATCCAAAAGATAACGCCAAGGCAGAAAAGGCCATCGCCAAATATTGGGGATCTTTCTCTCTAATACCGCTAATTGCATACAACAAAACAACTACTTGTAAATATATTGTGGCCATATCTGATTTCGCTGTTACTGCCATATTCATAATTGATGGAGTTAAAACAACAAGCACGACCATTGCTATACTATATACTTTAGGGAGTGTCTTGCGCCCAAGATCATAAATGGCCAATAATGTTACCACACAAAACACTATATTAACTCCAATAATAAAACTATATGATGATAATCCTGCAAATGGAAGTGCTAATACCTCTATTCCTTTAGAATATGTATATACACAGGCCATTAAAACTACTTTATCAAAAATTCCTGTTTTAGGGGCTAAAACAAAATCCGAACGCAAACCATACCATAATGAATCATAATCCAAACCAAGATTGGCTCTACTCACCGCAAATGTCAACATTGTCAAAACAATTGCAATTTCTACACTAATAATCAAATTTTGATCCGTATCCTGATTTTCCTGCATTCTTTTATAGGACTTCATCAATGTATATCTAATATCTCGATGTAAAACAATAACCTCTAAAGCAAAAATAAGCGGAAAAATCACTCTCAATTTTTCAGGAGTACCTATTTTAAACAATGATAAAACAGCTATTATAATTATTATACTAGCCATACCTGTTACAAAATAATAATGAATTTCATTTGATTTCTTTTTATCAAATAAAGCCTTACTTATTAGATACCCAGTCAAATATATCATTATCGCATAAGCTGCACAAATAATAGCTGCATAAAAAAAGGCATGTAAAAAAGAAAACACTAAAAAAACAGCACTCAACAAAATATATTTGTACGCTTTCTTGCTAAAATCCCTAGTAAATATTATAAAATTAATCCAAAATATCAATGCCATTTCAAGAACAGCGTCCCAATATCCATTTTGCTGAACTGTCCATGCGACATCGCTTCCACGCATAAACCCCTTCCAAAACACTAAGCATGCACATATTATCAGAACCAATAAACAGCAGATACTTATTTTCTTTTTTTTCATAACCCTCTTTTCCTACTCCTCTTCATAATTAATTCTCTTCACAGTGTTATGACTAGTATTCTCCATATATAATCTATAAGTGAACAAACATAAAATATACCTTCCATTAAACTCTTTCATTATATTTATACTGCAAACAAAAATAATACTCTCAGCATTTTTGTAATAATAACTAATTGAGCACACCATTTAAGTTTGTTCACTTACAATGCCAATTCTTAGAATCATCCTATTATTCTGTTTTCGGTTCTACCATCATTCCCTCATTCACTACCGCAGTTACTCCATCTCTATACTTTGGCATCTTCCACTTAACCCCCCATTTTTCTTCGAATAGCTTCTTGTTTTTTTCAAAAATCTTTTTATATTCCTCTGACTGAAGCTTTTTGAATGAAGCATTATTGACATGGTGAACAAACACATCCTCTGCAATTATCAGTTTATATCCTGCTGATTTTACAACTTGGGCATAGTCATCATCTTCAAACATTCCGACCTGATAATTTGCATCTAGCTTACCATATTTATCCATAATGTCTTTGCGGATCAGAGTACAAAACATCGCCAGTCGATCTACATTCGTATAAGTCTCATTATTATGAATTCTCGTATACTGAAATGCAAAGCTAGCCAGTTCTTTTAGATTTTTATAATTTACTCCTATCATCGCCTCATTCCCAATAGAATTTGTAACAGCGCCACACATTCCACATTTTGGGTCATTCTCCATATGCTTTACTGCGTTTGTCAACCAGCCTTTCGTTATGACAGTGTCATTATTCAACAGCATAATAAACTCACCGGTCGCCTGATCAATCGCAATATTATTACCACCGGCGAATCCACTGTTCTCCGGATTAATAATAATCTTAACCCTCGGATCTTTTCGTTCGTTAACTTCATTTAAATACTCTACCGTTCCGTCTGTTGAACCATTATCCAAAACGATCAATTCATAATTCGGATATGCCGTTTTTTCCAAAACGCTTTCAATACAAAACTTATTTAATTCCAGATTATTATAGGTCAAAACAACAATACTAACTCTTGGTGCAGCTTCTTTACAAGCCTCTGCAAATTTTTCGTAACGCTTCTGCCAGTCATTTTCTTTTGCAAAAGCAACACACGACTCTACATCTTTCAAATCATCCGAATGCTCTAAACAATCCTTAACATATTTCAAAAATTGATCATTATCATTGGACATATAGACATATTCATCCCTATATGGTTCCAGCTCTGGAATCTCAGTAGCAACAATCCGTTTTCCGGCACTTAAATATTCATAAAACTTTACAGGATTCGTTGCTTTAATTAAATCTGTTGATGTATCAAAAGGAATCAGGCAAACATCGAAATACGCCAAATGTTTTGGTAACTCATCATATTTCTTTTCACCTAATAATTTTATATTTTTATATTTTTACATTTTTACAATATCCGTAATTTTTACTACCAGTAACGTCTTACAGCAACAATCGTTCTGTAATATGCGTTGGACGTTTTTATTCCACCTGCCGGATAAGGTTTACTGTTGGAAGCATGTACAATCTGTCCTCCACCAATATAAATTGCGACATGCCCCTCATAACAGACCACATCTCCCGGCATCATATCTGAAACAGCTACAGCTTTTCCGCCATAACGAAGTGATGTGGAATTTCTCGGTGTAGATATTCCAAATTTTGCATGAATCTGCTGCACAAACCCAGAACAGTCAATTCCATTCGTCAGACTGTTTCCTCCATATACATACGGATTCCCTATGTATTCACAGCCTTTGTTGGCAATCTTCTGTCCAGCAGCTGCATTGCCCGGCTTGCTTGTATTAGAAGAACTTCCTGTTGACGGCTTTGTCGTTGTCCCTGTATTTCCGGTCGTTGGTGTGGCCGTACCTGTATTTCCGGTTGACGGTGTTGTCGTACTTACATTTCCAGTCGATGGCGTCGTTGTATTTCCCGTTGACGGTGTTGCATTTCCTCCGGTTGGCTTTGTCGTGCCTGTATTGGCTGCTGAACCCACCTGATTAGCCGATGAAACATTTCCCGTCTGATTTTCACTCTTACTCTGAGCTATTTGCTGCTCTTCCTGCATTCTTGCTACCTTTGCATCTGCCTCTGCCTGCGCACTTGCAAGCTGGCTGTCAAAATCTGCGATCTGGGCACGCATCTGGGTTAAAGTTGATTCCAAATTTGCCTGTTGTGAACTCATCTCCTGCGCCATGACTTCCATATCTGCCTGTTCGCCTTCAAGTTCTGTTTTCAAATTCGCAACTTCTTCTTTTGTCTGCACATATTCCATTAGTTTGTTTCGGTCATAACCATGAACTTTCTCGACATACTCAGACTTATTGACTAAATCCGAATAAGATGTTGCAGTCAGAATAGCCTCTGCAAATGATGCATCACCATTTTCATACATATATTTTATACGAAGCTTCATATCTTCATATTGCTTTTGCTCATTCTCTTGCGCAACTGCAAGGTCTTGTCCAACCTCACCAATTCTCACCTGCTGATTCTCAATGTCTTGTTGCAGCGCCTTATAGCTGACCAACAATGAAACCAACTGGGAATTAATACTATCCGCCTGTGCCTCAACCTCACTTTTCTGATTTTCCAGTGCTTCCACCTGATTCTCCGGTTCCGCAAATACTGGTGTTACAAACGCTGTCGTAACAAATAAAGTACTCACTGCAACAGAGGCAATAAGCACCCGAACAACTCGTACTTTCATTTTCTCACCCTTCCTTATTAATTACCCTTTTACATTCAGGTTTCTCCCCCGCCCGAATGTTATACTCCTCATTTGCCTTATACGTTCAGAATACAATAATTTTACTGAATTATCAATAATGAAATTGTTTTTTTCAGACATTTTCAAATGTGACTCACCTATGGTTCAAATATGACTCAATTCAAGAATGCCTCGGAGTTTTTATATCATGGAAATTGTAATTTTCTAAAGATGTTGGGGGCAAAAGCCCCAACTATGATGCCTACGGATTGTTCCGTGCTTTGCACTCCCACTGTCATCATGATATTAAAAATGCCAGGATTCAAAAGAAATCCTGGCAAATAAATTCAATATTCTTTTATTAAGGACGTACGATTCTCATATTAGAAGGGACACTTGCTACTTTTACTACATCACCTGTATGTGGTGCATGGATCATCTGACCATTTCCAATGTAAATTCCACAGTGTCCGGATCTTACACACACATCTCCAGGCTGTGGGTTACTCACTGTCGGAAGGGCATTCAATGACGCTGATGTGCAGGAACGTGAATATCTACCTGTCAGGCAGAAACCTACAAGACCTGAACAGTCAAAGGAATTCGGTCCTGTCGCTCCCCATACATACGGTTTTCCAAGTGCAGAATACGCACGGGACACTGCGTCTCCTGATACATAACTTGGAGCATTGTTGCTTGTTCCTTTATTGGAACTATTTCCCTTATTGCTATTACTTGATGAGCTGGAAGAATTATTCCTGTTCGATGCAGCCTGCTGTCTTGCTGCTTCTGCTGCCGCTGCCTGTCTTGCTGCTTCTTCCTGCTGTCTCTTCAGCTCTTCTTCCGCCGCCTTACGCTCAGCTTCTTCGATCTGCTGATCCAGATCAGACACCTCTGCCTGCTTAGATGCAATCAGGTTATCAAGTTTCGACTCCTGTGACTCATACTCTGTCTGCATACTTTCAAGCTGTGACTGTTCTTCTTCCAATTGATCTTTCAGATCAGAAATCTTCTGCTTTGTCTCTACGTACTCCTGTAATTTCTGTCTGTCGTAATTATGTACATTACTTACATATTCCGCTTTGTTGACCATATCAGAGAAATCCTCTGAACCAACTAAGCTTTCTACAGCACTCTGATCGCCAGCTTCGTACATATACTTAATACGAACCTTCATATCTGCATACTGTTTCTGTTCTTCTGCCTCGGCATCTTCCATATCTGACTGTGCCTGAATAATCTCTTCACCTTTACTGCTAAGTTGAGACTCCAGCTCCGTAATCTTTCCCACTACTGTATTAAGCTGGGTCTGGAGTGAACTTACTTCATTCTGTGCGGACTCTTTGCTCTTTTTCAAATCGTCAACAGATGGATCTGCAAAAACCGGTGTCACAAGTACAGAACTGGCAACTGCCGCCGCCAGAATTCTCTTACCTATTTTGTTCATATTCATCTTCCCTCTTTTAATTATTTTTCTTTCGAAAACGCCCCATCGTTATTATACACATTTTTCATGGTTTACGCAACCCACTACAAATTTGACGCAATCTTTATCATTTTGTGTTCATTTTTTTACCATTTCAGATACAATTCCATCAAAGATGTCTAGATATGCTCTTGTATATGACAAATGCCAGTCCTTTCAAAAAAGAACTGGCATTAAATTATTCATTTTCTTATATACTTTATGGACGAACGTACCACATATTAGATGGTACTGCAGATATTTTCACTACATCTCCTGTGTGTGGTGCATGAATCATCTGACCTCCACCTATATAAACACCTACATGCCCAACTCTTACACAAATATCTCCTGGCTGTGGATTACTTACCTTAGTCAATCCAACGAAATCACTGGAGCTATATGTATGTGAATATCTTCCTGTCAGACAGAAACTTACAAGTCCGGAACAATCGAAAGAATTCGGTCCTGCCGCTCCCCATTCATACGGTTTTCCAAGTGCTGAATATGCACGGGATACTGTACTTCCGGATACGTAACTACCAGAACTGCTGCTTGATGATGAGCTGCTGTTTCCTTTGTTACTGGAACTGCTTGAATTCGAGCTGCTGTTGCCTTTATTACTATTGGAGCTGCTTGAACTATTGGAGCTGCCAGAATTACTATTCGTTGTTGTACTATTCTGAGATGCTGCCTGAAGTTGTTTCTGTCTTTCCTCTTCTGCTTTCTTCTGACGATCTTCCTCTTCTTTCGCCGCCTTCTCTGCCGCTTCCTGAATCTGTGAATCAAGATCTGCTACTTCTGCCTGTTTTGAATCAATCAGAGTTGTCAGATTAGACTCTTCTGTCTCATATTCTGTCTGCATGCTCTCAAGCTGTGACTGCTCTGTCTCAAGCTGTTCCTTCAGATCAGCAATCTTCTGCTTAGTTGCAACATATTCTTCCAGCTTGTCGCGATCATATCCATGTACACTTTGAACATACTCAGCTTTACTTAACAGATCTGAAAAATCTTCTGAGCTTACCAGTGATTCAAGCGCTGTTGCATCACCAGCCTCATACATATACTTGATACGAAGCTTCATAGCCGCATACTGTGTCTTCTCGTCTTCCTGCGCCTGTTCCAGATCTGCCTGCGCCTGAATAATCTCTTCACCCTTTGTTGTAAGATCAGCTTCCAATTGAGTAATCTTACTTACAATACTCTGAAGCTGTGATTGAAGTGAGTTTACTTCACTTTGCGCTGATGCCTTACTCTTCTGAAGATCATCTACTGAAGGTGCCGCCAAAACCGGTGTAACTACTAAACTGCTCGTAATTAATGCTGCCAGTATTCTTCTTCCAAATTTATTCATATAAAAACTTCCTCACTCAAATGTATACAATTTTATATAGTTTTGCTACTACATCTAGATGTTATTATACATGAATCAGTACATATTTGCAATATTTTTTAACATTTTTGTAACATTTGGACCAGTCAAGCCATGCAGAAAAATAAATATGGGGTGAGAAATCAAGCTTGTTTGAAGTTCTCACCCGATACTTATTTTGTTACTGTACATTCATATTCGTATATCCCATCAGGCTGATATCGATTTCCTGTGCGGCTTCTCTTCCTTCGCGGATTGCCCATACAACCAGTGACTGACCTCTGTGCATATCTCCCGCTGTGAACACCCGCTCCACATTTGTATGATACTCACCTGCCGGTGTTGCCACATTTGTACGCGCATTGACTTCCACGCCAAATGCTTTTGTCACATATTCTTCACTTCCAAGAAATCCTGCTGCAATAAGTACAAGATCTGCCTGTACTGTATACTCAGTTCCCGGTATCTCAGTCATCATCATGCGTCCGGTTTTCTCGTCTTTCTTCGGCTCCAGCTTCACAAGTGTGACCTTGCAGAGATTTCCTTCCTTATCTTTGATGAACTCTTTGACCGTTGTCTGATATACACGCGGATCATGTCCGAAGACTGCCGCTGCTTCTTCCTGACCATAGTCTGTTTTGCAGACTTTTGGCCACTCCGGCCACGGGTTGTTATCTGCACGAGTATCTGGTGCTTTGGGCATCATTTCTACTTGAAGAACAGATTTTGCGCCATGTCTCATAGAAGTTCCGATACAGTCATTTCCCGTATCACCTCCGCCAATAACGATAACGTGTTTTCCCTTTGCAGAAATGTATGTGCCATCCACCAGTTTCATATCATTTGCCCACAATGCTTTTGTCGTGGACTTCAGGAAATCGACTGCGAAATAAATTCCTTTTGCGTCCCGTCCCGGTGCTTTGATATCTCTTGGATGAGAAGCTCCACAGCAGAGAACTACACGGTCAAACTCTTTTAATATAGAAGAAGCTTTTTTATCTTTCCCGATATTGCAATTTGTTACAAATGTAATTCCTTCTTCTTCCATAATATTTACCTTACGGTCAATATACTGTTTTTCCAGTTTCATGTTTGGAATTCCGTAACGAAGAAGTCCTCCGACTTTGTCTTCCCGTTCAAACACTGTCACGCTATGTCCTCTGCGGTTCAGCATATCTGCCACAGCAAGTCCGGACGGTCCTGATCCCACAACAGCTACTTTCTTTCCGGTTCTGACTTTCACCGGTCTTGCCGCAGCGTATCCTTTTTCGTAAGCATTTTCAATAATACTGTACTCATTCGCTTTTGATGATACTGCATTTCCGTTGAGTCCACATGTACATGCTGCCTCACAAAGTGCAGGACATACCCTGGAAGTGAATTCCGGAAAATTATTCGTCTTTTTTAACCTATAATAAGCCTCTTCCCAGTTGCCGTGGTAAATCAGATCATTCCACTCCGGCACCAGGTTATGGAGAGGGCAGCCACTTGCCATCCCCATAATCATCTGTCCTGCCTGGCAGAACGGAACGCCACACGCCATACATCTTGCACCTTGGCGCTCCTGTTCTTCTTTTGACAAAGGTGTGTGGAATTCGCGGAAATGCTTGATTCGCTCCTTCGGTGACTCTGCCGGCTTATCCTGTCTTTCATATTCCATAAATCCTGTTGGTTTTCCCACGTTGTCCGCCCCCTATCTTCTTCCTTCTTTAATTGCGTAAAATGCTTCAATTCTAGCCTGCTCACTGCTCATGCCCTGTTCTTCCATCTGAACGATAGTAGAAAGCATTTTCTCGTAATCAATCGGAATGATTTTCTTAAATTTCGGCAGATAATCGGTAAAGTGGTCCAGAATTTCTTTTCCGCTCTCAGAATTCGTATAAGCCACATGCTCTTCGATCATTTCTTTCAACTCGTTGATTTCAAACTTCGAAGTTACTCGTTCAATATTTACCATCTGCTTATTAATATTCTTATAAAGATCACTGTTCAGATCCAGTACATAAGCGACACCGCCGCTCATTCCGGCTGCAAAGTTCTTTCCAGTCTTGCCAAGAACAACAACGCATCCGCCGGTCATGTACTCACATCCATGATCACCAACACCTTCTACAACTGCTTTTGCGCCAGAGTTTCGGACTGCAAAACGCTCACCTGCCACACCATTGATAAAAGCTTTACCACTGGTTGCTCCGTAAAGTGCAACATTTCCTATTATAATATTCTCTTCGTGTTTAAATGTAACACCCTTCGGTGGATACACGATCAGTTTTCCGCCTGAGAGACCTTTACCAAAATAATCATTGCCGTCTCCTACAAGTTCCAGTGTCAGACCCTTTGGAATAAATGCACCAAATGATTGACCGCCTGCTCCGGTACATTTGATCACATAACTGTCTTCCTCTACGCCTTCCGGATATCTTCTTGTAATTTCTGATCCGAAAATTGTTCCAAATGTACGGTTGGTGTTCGTGACATCGACTTCCAGGCTTCTCTTCTGATGCTTTTCAAGTGCCGGAAGCAGTTCTTTTACAAGGACTCTTTCGTCCAGCGTCTTCTCCAGTTCGAAATCATAAATCTTCTTTGGATTATAAGTCATTGGTGTCTTTGTTCCCTCATAAGGGTTTTGCAGGATCTGGCTTAAATCCAGTGTTGCTGCACGATCAGATGTCGGCACTTCTTTGACTTTCAGAAGGTCAGTCCTTCCAACCAGTTCATCAATCGTACGAACACCTAATTTTGCCATATATTCGCGCAGATTCTGTGCGATGAATCTCATAAAGTTGATGACGTATTCCGGTTTTCCGTGGAAGTTCTTGCGAAGTTCCGGATTCTGTGTTGCCACACCAACCGGACATGTATCCAGATTACACACCCGCATCATAACGCATCCCATAGTTACAAGTGGTGCTGTCGCAAATCCAAATTCTTCTGCTCCAAGGATTGCTGCAATTGCCACGTCACGACCACTCATCAATTTTCCATCTGTCTCAATACGGACACGTTCACGCAGTCCATTTTGGATCAATGTCTGATGTGTTTCCGCAAGTCCAAGCTCCCAAGGAAGTCCTGCATTGTGGATAGAACTCTTAGCCGCCGCTCCGGTTCCTCCATCATATCCAGAGATCAGGATCAGTCCAGCTCCTGCTTTTGCGACTCCGGCTGCGACAGTTCCAACACCTGCTTCAGATACAAGTTTTACAGAAATCCTTGCGTCTTTATTTGCATTTTTACAGTCATAAATGAGCTGTGCCAGATCCTCGATAGAGTAAATATCGTGATGCGGTGGTGGTGAGATCAGGCTGACACCTGGCGTAGAATGTCTTGTCTTGGCAATCCACGGATAGACCTTTCCTCCTGGAAGATGTCCACCTTCTCCTGGTTTTGCGCCCTGTGCCATTTTAATCTGAATCTCTTTTGCGCTGACAAGATATCTGCTTGTTACACCAAATCGTCCGGAAGCGACTTGCTTAATTGCAGAACATTTTTCTGTATCCAGACGCTCGATTTCTTCACCGCCTTCACCGCTGTTGGATTTACCATGCAGACGGTTCATGGCGATCGCAAGCGTCTCATGTGCCTCCTTGGAAATGGATCCGTAGGACATAGCACCTGTCTTGAATCGCTGAACGATTTCATCCACACTCTCTACTTCTTCAATCGGAATACCTTTCTTCGGATAATTAAAATCAAGCTGACCTCGCAGATTAATGTGGGCACCTTCTTCATTTACCATATCTGTGTACTGCTTAAACATTTCATAATTGCCAAGTCTTGTAGACTGTTGAAGCATATGGATCGTGCGTGGATTGTACAGATGTTCCTCGCCACAGCTTCTGGATTTGTGTTGTCCGAGACTGTCCAGTGTCAGATCTACTTCCAGTCCAAGTGGATCAAATGCCTGAGAGTGTCTTGCAAGATAATCCTGTGCAATCTCCTCAATACCGATGCCGCCAACACGGCTGACTGTATCTGTAAAATATCTGTTAATAAATTCTTCTTTTAATCCAATGGCCTCGAAAATCTTTGCTCCCTGATAAGACTGAATTGTGGAAATACCCATTTTAGAAGCAATTTTTACAATGCCGCTTAAGATTCCGTGATTGTAATCATCAACTGCAGCGTAATAATCTTTCTGCAGCATGCCTGTATCAATAAGCTGACGGATTGTCTCATGTGCAAGATATGGATTGACTGCGCATGCTCCATATCCAAGTAATGTCGCAAAATGATGTACTTCTCTTGGCTCTCCGGTCTCAAGAATGATTGCAACGGAAGTTCTCTTCTTCGTTCGCACCAGATGCTGTTGCAGTCCGGACAATGCCAGAAGTGACGGCATAGCCACATGATACTCGTCAACACCACGGTCAGAAAGGATCAAAATATTCGCTCCGTCACGGATTGCACGATCTACTTCGATAAACAGGTAATCCATTGCTTTTTCCAGACTGGAATTTTTATAATAAATAGTCGGAATCTCTGCAATTTTGAATCCATCCTGTTTCATGTTCTTAATCTTCAGAAGGTCAACATTTGTAAGGATCGGATTATTGACCTTGAGCATCTTGCAGTTTTCTGCTTTTTCTTCCAGAAGATTTCCGTCTGCTCCAATGTATACAGTCGTGGATGTTACCACTTCCTCACGGATTGCGTCAATCGGTGGATTCGTAACTTGTGCAAATAACTGTTTAAAATAATTGAACAGGTTCTGATGCTTATCCGAAAGTACTGCAAGTGGTGTGTCAATACCCATGGCAGCAGTTCCTTCTCCACCATTGAGTGCCATATTTTTGATAGAAGTTTCTACTTCCTCATAAGAATAACCAAATGCTTTCTGAAGTCTCTTAAGATCCTCTGGTTTGTAGGTCGGTACTAACTGATTTGGAATTTTCAGATTCTTAAGCTCAATCAGATTGCTGTCCAGCCACTCACCATAAGGCTGTCTGTCCGCATACATTTCTTTCAGCTCTTCGTCTCCGATGACACGTCCCTGAACCGTATCGACCAGAAGCATTTTACCTGGACGAAGTCTTTCTTTTACTACGATTTTCTCTGGTGCAATATCCATAACTCCGACCTCAGATGATAAAATCAACTGATCATCATCTGTAATGTAATATCTGGACGGACGAAGTCCGTTTCTATCAAGAACTGCTCCCATACAATCTCCATCACTGAACAGAATTGACGCCGGACCATCCCATGGTTCCATCATTGTTGCATAGTACTGATAGAAATCTTTCTTCTTCTGGGACATGCTCTTATTATTTGCCCACGGCTCCGGAATAGAAATCATAACTGCCAGCGGAAGTTCCATGCCACTCATGACCATAAATTCAATGGCATTGTCAAGCATAGCGGAGTCAGAACCTGTGGCATTGATTGCCGGAAGGACTTTGTGAAGTTCTCCTTTTAAATCTTCAGATTCCATATTTTCCTCTCTTGCCTGCATCTTATCCCGGTTACCACGGATTGTATTAATCTCGCCGTTGTGTACAATAAAACGGTTCGGATGTGCTCTCTCCCAGCTTGGATTCGTGTTCGTACTGAATCTGGAATGAACCAGTGCGATCGCAGAGTCATAATCAGGATCCTGCAGATCCGGGAAGAACAGACGAAGCTGATCTACCAGGAACATTCCTTTATAAGCGATAGTACGGCTGGAAAGGGATGCCACATATGTATCATCTGCACTCTGCTCAAATACACGTCTTACAATGTAAAGCTTACGGTCAAAATCAATACCTTGTTCTACTTTCTTTGGCCTTTCAATAAATCCCTGCATAATGCACGGCATACATTCAACTGCTCTGCTTCCAAGTACATCTGCCTTTACCGGAACTTCTCTCCATCCAAGGAAATTCATTCCTTCGTTTTTGACGATGACTTCAAAAATCTTCTTTGCCTGATTCCTTTTTAATTCGTCCTGCGGGAAGAAGAACATTCCCACTCCGTAATCTCTTTCAGAACCTAAAAAGATGCCGAGAGGTTTACAGACTTTAGAGAAGAATCTGTGAGAAACTTGTAATAAGATTCCAACTCCATCACCTGTCTTACCTTCGGCATCCTTGCCAGCTCTATGTTCAAGATTTTCAACGATTTTCAATGCGTTTGCCACTGTATCGTGACTTTTCTGCCCTTTGATATTAACGATCGCACCGATTCCACAGTTATCATGTTCGAATTCGGAACGATACAGTCCATGATGCTGGACTACATTTCCTTCTTTCATACACCTGTTCCTTTCTTTTGTTTTTTCCTACTATATCACAAGGTTTTACTATTGTAAAGAGGAAAATTACCCTAAATTATCAGATTATTAGTCTTCTTTATGTTTTGTACAAAAAAATCTGACAATTTACATTGTCAGATTTTTATTTTCAGTCTTTAGCTCCGGTTTTTCTTCAATCCGCTGGATCAGAACAAACATTGTTGATGCGATCATTGCACATACAACCGTAATCACACCGATCCGCATGTTATCTTTCAACATCCAGTTATAGAGTCCGTATCTGGTAGCCAGTACAGACAACAGGTTCATCGCCATATGTGCTGCTGCCGGTGCCTTCAGCGAACCGTATTTTTCATATACATATGCCAACATCAGTCCCAGTAAAAATCCATAAAGCATCTGTACCAGATTCACATGTAATACACCAAATACAACTGATGAATAAACCATCGCATATACAAACGAACTTTCCTTTTCCATTCTTCTGAAGAACAGTCCTCTGAATACGTATTCTTCACAAATCGGAACCAGTACTGCCAGACATAAGATCTGTATAGCAAGCGGCGCCGAATACATGGCATTCATCGTTGTCTTGTAGCTTGCATCTACCGCAGACAGATTCCCGATGATGATCAGGTTATTCAGTCCCAGGCTCATGGCAAGTGCCATAATAAGCGCCGCCGGATATTTCCACAAAGGTGCTTTTTTATCCGGTATGATACCTGCTTTTTTCTCTTTCTTTCTGTCACCGTGATACAAAATTGCCATCACAGGAATCGTAACAAGCGCTGACAGACCTTCCACCCATGTTGTATAATCAATATATTTATTCAACATCTTCTCATAAAAGCCCATCAGCTTATTCTGATCAGACATCAATGCTTCTAATGCCGCCTGCGTCTGATAATGCGTCTTCATATATGCCACCATCATGGCCGCCATGACTACCATGCCTACACCGATTCCAATTCCCCATTTGATCAGGAGTGGACCCCACATCTTCCAGAAACGCTTTCCCGGTGTCTCAATTGGCTTTCGCTTTTTATCCTGCTCCTGGTGATAATGGTATCCTGGCTGGTCGTGTCCGTTCTGCCATTCTTCCATAATTATCCTCACTTTCATCTGTTGCTTCGTATCATATACTGTTCTATTCTACTTCTGCGTGAGGAAACATGCAATAAAAAAACTATAAACTTTTTACAATTTAATCTTAACTACATCAACATCCAGATTCCATAAGAATTTATCCAGATCCTTAAAAGATATGAATACTGTTGCTGTATTTTCCAGTGGATGAATTCCCATACTTTTACATCTGCTTAAGTTTTTATCGATAAAGAATTCCACCGCATGTTCCGTATCGTTCATCAGGGCAAAAGGTGTAACGCTTCCCTGTTTTACACCAAGATATTTTTCCAGACGTTCTTCGGAAGCAAAGCTTAATGTTCCTGCCCCAAGCTGTCTTCCCAGTGCCTTCAGATCTACCTTTGTCTTCTCATCAGCTGTGATCAGGAAATGTCTCTTTCCCTTTGAATCTCTTAAGAATAAGTTCTTACACAATGTTCCTTTTTCCGGGAGTCCCAGCCGGTCCATATCCTCCATTGTATGCACGGGCTCGTGTTCTACCACCTCGTACTTAATTCCCATCTTGTTTAACGCATCATATACTCGCTGTTTCTGGTCTTCCATGCTGTTACTCCTTTCTAATTCGAATAGTGTACTACAATATTGGCAGTCACCATTCCCTTTCCAGTATTTTTATACACATAATCATCAAAAGCATTATACGAAGCCGCATCTCCGGCTTTCAGCACATATTCATGATCTTTAAAGATCAGTGTCAATTCTCCGGAATACACGGTAATGAATTCTCTCGTACCATTCATCTGGCGGTTCGCCTGCATCATTCCTCCCTCGTCAAATTCCAGGTCAAATATCTCAAAATCCTGTCCTTCCCGGAAGCTGAAAATCGGATAAAGACGATATCTTCCATCATCACCCGCCAAAGGATCTACTTCTTTCTTGCCAGTTCCGAAAAACGGCTGCGGTTTATCTGCGGTAAATGCCGTTACCGGTACTTTCAATCCCAGTGCCAGCTTATACACCGTCGATATCGTAGGATTCACTTCTCCCCTTTCCAGCTGACTTAACATACTTTTGCTGATTGTGGTAAGGGATGACACCTGTTCCAGACTCAGTCCTTTTCCTTTTCGGATATCTTTCAGATTCTCTGCGATCAATTCATTCAAACGATCCAATTCATGTCCCTCCCTTTTGCAAAATTCCTGTATATAGAATTTTTATCTATTATATTGCATATTTTTTTTAAAGTAAAGAGACTGCAGAACTTTATTCCTGATTTTGTCTGCAATCTCTTTTATTTCAGCATCTATTTACTTTAAGTCAATATAATTGTGACTTAAAAGTTCTTCTACAACTGCTTCATAGCGATCCAGTTTCTCTGCTTTCCGGATCTTTTTCAGCTGTTTTTCCTTATCCGGGAACAATGTCCCAAGATAACACCAGAGTTCTTTCATCTTGAACAGCACATTCTTATCCCCACAACTTACCTCCTGGTAATCCTGATAGATCTGATCATGGAACGCTCTTAATTTCTTCGCATCGATCTTTTTTTCTCCGGATTCCATGATTTCAATCAGTTCCGGATTTCTCAAAATTCCGCGCCCCAGCATGATACAGGAGGCCTCTGGAAAACGCTTCTTTAATTTTTCCATATCCTCTGTTGTAAAAATATCACCGTTATAACACAACGTGTGCTTACATTCCTTCACTGCATCCGCAAATGCATCCAGATCCGGATGTCCTTTATAAAACTGCTGCTGTACTCTCGGATGTACGATCAGCTCTTCCAACGGATACTGGTTATAAATCCTCAAAAGTTCTCCCCACTCATCTGCATCAAATTTTCCGATTCTTGTCTTTATGGATATCTTCACATCTGCTTTTGCATAAATCTCATCCAGAAACCGGTTCAGTTCTTCTGTGTGGATCAGAAATCCCGAGCCGCGTCCTTTCGATACTACCGTCTTGGACGGACAGCCAAGATTCAGGTTCACCTCATCATATCCATACCCTTTTAACTTTTCTACCGTATCCAGAAATCCCTTTGCGTCATTTGTCAGGATCTGCGGAACCAGGTTCATCCCCGGATTGTGTGCCGGCAGAATATCATTCTTCTCTCTCGTATTAAAATCCTTTTTGGTATGCGGAACCAGAAAAGGAGTGAAATATTTCTCCATCGGACGGTAATGTGTATGATATGCTCTCCTGTATATATAAGTTGTAATTCCTTCTAATGGCGCAAGATAATACTTCACCTTTGTATCCTCCTGATCATTATCATTTTATTGTTCTGTCCGCGGCGGCCCGCTCAATTTCACAGACCGTCAGCCTGTAGTCTTTTACCCGGAACTTAATCTCATACCCGGCATACTCCATTCCATATACTCTGTCCGGATCATTCTGATAAGACGGTCTCGGATCTTCTGCGAGGATCTCCCGCACGCATCCCTGCTGTTCATTTGGAAGTTTTAACAGAAGTTCCTCCGGTATCTCTACCTCCAGCGCATAACCCTTCACCCGGTCGGCGAATCCGCCTCTGGCATCCGGCATACAGTCCACATACGGCAGATATGGCTTGATATCCAGTATCGGCGTTCCATCCATCAAATCTGCTCCTTCGACTTCAACAACCATACCTTTTTCCGGACTTTTCTCGATCCCAAGCAGCCTGACACAGGACAATCCGATCGGATTCGGCCGGAACGGCGACCTGGTTGCGAATACACCGCACCGCTTATTCCCGCCAAGTCTCGGCGGACGTACCGTCGGACTCCAGTTCTCCCTGACCACCTCTGAAAATTCCCAGATCAGCCACAGATGCGAATATTCTTCCAGTCCTTTTAGTGCCTCTTCTTTGCGGTATTCTGGCTCGAATACAATTGTTCCTTTTGTACTTACAAGTCCCGACTGCCTTGGAATTCCAAATTTCGTTGGAAAGTCGGTATGGATTCTTGCTATATATTCTAACTTTTTCAACTGCTCCGCTCCTTATTCCTCACCCAGATATTCTTTCAATCTGGCAATCTCTTCTTTGTGCCCGGCATCATCAAGCGGCGTCTCCAGATAGAATGGCAGATCTTTAAGCTTCGGATGGCGCAGCACATTCAGAAGTGCCTCCAGCCCAATCTCACCTTCTCCGATCACTGCATGCCGGTCTTTCCTGGAACCGAAAGGCATCAGACTATCATTCAGATGAATCGTTCTTAATAATTCAAGTCCCAATATCCGGTCAAATTCATCCAGTACCCCGTCCAGATCATGGACAATATCATATCCCGCCGCGAACACGTGACAAGTATCCAGGCAGATTCCAATCCGCTCCGGGTGCTGTACGCCGTCTCGGATCTGCTTTAACTGTTCAAAACGGTATCCGATCTCTGTCCCTTTTCCACTCATTGTTTCCAACAGAACCTTAATATTCTCCGTTCCTGTAATCGCCTGATCAAGTCCACGGATAATATTGGTAATCCCGGCTTCTTCTCCGATCCCGGTATGACTGCCCGGATGGAATACCAGGTTTTCAATCTTCAGTTCGTCCATACGTCTGATATCTTCCCGGATCACCGTACAGGCAAATTCATATGTCTTTTCCGTCGCACTCGCCAGATTCATCGTATACGGCGCATGTGCAAGAACCGGACCGAATGCATGGCTTTTACGGATCTGCTGGAATTTCTCTACTTCTTCTTGTGCATAAGTTTTATAACTGGATCCACGCGGGTTTCTGCTGAATATCTGCATCGTATTGGCATTCATCTTTACTACATTTTCCGCAGTCTTCGCAATTCCTCCCGCAATGGACATATGTGTCCCGATTGTATACATTATTTTCCTCCAAAAAATAGGCGTCAGAGAACCAGCATACGCCAGTCCGCTAACGCTCATTGTATCATGATTTTTATTTCAGCAAAAGGATTTCTTTTTCCGGCAGTTTCAGATAATCCGGAATGCCCTTTTCTGTAAGTTCGTCCCATAGATTTTTCTGTACATACCAGCAGATATCATCACTTTCTTCTGTCTCACCTTTTAAGAAATATTTCCATTCAAATGGAAATTCTGCCTTTCCTTTTTCTTTAACCGGAATGCAGTTATCTTCTCTTTCGCCCCACACCGGGATGAATTCGTGTGCACGAAGCCCGATATGTGTAATCTCTGCATCGATCTCCTGTTCCAGATGAAGCCTTGTGCCCCAGTCCGGGATCTCGATACTGTGTTCATCCAACCTTTTTACCTGAACAATGTTCTTACATCCGGTAAGCCTTGCTGCTTCCACCTGTTCTGGGCAGTCAAAGATTGCCTTTGTGTCACCGTAACAGATCTGTTTCCCGTCATCAATGACCAGAAGTTCCTCGCTGAACCGGTAGATCTCATCCCTGCTGTGGGACACCAGGATCACCGTTCCGTCATAATCGCTTAAGAGTTCCATCATCTCCTGCTGCAGACGGTCTTTTAAGAAGACATCCAGTGCCGAAAATGGTTCATCGAGAAGAATAACGGATGGTTCGTATGCCATGATCCTCGCCAGCGCAACTCTCTGCTGCTGCCCGCCGGAAAGCTCTCTCGGAAGTCTTTTTTCCAGTCCCTCCAGACGGAAATGACGGATCATCTTCTGTACCTGTTCCTGCTTCTTCTTTTTGTTACCGACAAGTCCGGCTCCGACATTCTGCTCCACGGTCATCGTTGGGAACAATGCATAGTTCTGGAACATATATCCGACATTTCTCTTCTGTGGTTTTAAGCAGATTCTGGAATCAGAATCATACAGGACATGATCGCCAATCTGGATATGCCCCTGGTCCGGGTGCTCAATTCCTGCAATGCTTTTCAGAGTCAGACTCTTTCCGCTTCCGGAAGCACCGAGGATTCCGATTCTTTTCTTCGTGGATTTCCAGTGTACATCCAGCTCGTACTCTCCAAGTTTTTTATGTATCTTTACTTCCATCGCCATCTGTCGTTCCTCCTACCATCTCCGGATATTCTTCGTATTCTGACCGGTCACCAGATTCATAAGGACGATCAGCACGAATGCAACCAGCATAATGATCACAACCCAGATGCCCGCCGTCAGATAATTGCCGTCCTGGATAACCATTGCGATCCTCTGGGAAATGGTTCCCGTCTTTCCCGGAATATTGCCCGCAAGCATGGATGTTGCACCATATTCTCCAAGCGCTCTTGCAAATGTCAGGATCGTACCCGCTACCAGTCCCGGTCCTGCGGATGGGACTGCAACCTTCCAGAAGATCTTATATTCCGGCATACCAAGTGTTCTTGCCGCATGGATCAGATTCACATCGATCTGTTCGAATGCCGCTCTTGCATTTCTGTACATCAGCGGAAATGCGATCACGGTCGCTGCTATGATACAGCCAGCCCAGGTCTGTACAACTTTGATGCCAAATTGTTCGTACAGCAGGATACCAAACGGACGTCTTCTGCTGAACAGAAGAAGCAGGAAGAATCCTGCTGCCGTCGGCGGCAGTACCATCGGCAGTGTCAGGATCCCATCTGCAATTGCTTTCACTTTCGGTCCTGCCTTGATTACTCTTCTTGCGGCAAACAGGCCAAGAAAGAATGAGAATATCGTTGCAACAATTCCCGTCTTTAACGACACATATAGTGGACTGTAATCCAGTCCTTTCAGTATTTCTACCACTGCATCCATGTAACTTCCTCCTGTTTCATCTATTACATACTTCGAAAAATCGAAAACATGCAGCCACAACTGCCTGCATATTTTCTTTCATACTATGAAGCTTCTTATCTTTCTACGTCTGTGTCGAAATAGTATGCATCGAAGACTTTCTTAGTCTTGTCAGATAATACGAATTCGTAGAAGTCTTTTGCGGCTGCAGTCTGTGTCTTATCTGCTTCGTCATTCTGTACCTGACAGATTGGGTAGATAACATCGCCTGTCAGATCATAGCTTACAACCTGGAGGATATTCAGTTTGTCTTCGTATCCATAAGTATCTGAATAGTATGTTGTTCCAACTTCACAGGATCCTTCTGCTACTGCTGTAAGTACTTTACTTACGTTATCTTCCTCACTAATCTCCACTCCACCAAGTGCCTGTGATACTTGATCTGTTGTAATGGCATCTACTTCACCGTCAGCCTTTAATGTTCCAAGATTTACCAGTGCCTGTCTTGTATATTTTCCAACCGGAACACTTCCGCCTGCAAGTGCGATACTCTTGGCATCTTTTAAGTTCTCAAGACCTGTTACCTTTGTGCCGCTGTCTTTTAAGGAGATAACTACCACCTGGTTATTCAGGACATTTGCTCTTGTGCCGTCTACTACCAATCCGTCTGCTTCAAGCTGATCCATCTGCTTCTGTGCTGCAGAGAAGAACAGGTCACACTCATATCCCTCTTCGATCTGTGTCAGCAGTGTTCCGGAGCTGTCTGCGTTAAATGTGATCTTCACTTCCGGATGATCTTCGTTGTACTCTTTTGCAAGCTCTGTCATAACCGTGTTCAGGCTTGCTGCGATGAATACCTGGATCTCTGTCTCTTTCTTGCTGCTCTTTTTGCTGTCATCTGTCTTCTTTTCTTCTGTCTTTTTATTTTCTCCGCATGCTGCCAGTGAAACTAGCATCACTCCTGCCAGGAGGACAGATGCGATCCTTTTTGCCATCTGGTTCTTCATAATACGTTTCTCCTTTTCTCTTGTCTGATAAATTTACCAGTTACTGTATCTGTAATAGGATTATTTCCTGCCACATTCCTGTACATTTCCTCTCAGGACATCCAGTCCATGAGGAAGTTTCGGAAGAATATACTCCAGTGCTTCCGTCACTGCTTTCGGGCTACCCGGAAGATTGATAATGAGTGTCTTCTTCCGCAGTCCCGACACTGCCCGGCTGAACATTGCACGGTCTGTGATCGTCATCGAATAATTACGGATTGCATCTGCAATTCCGTTTGCCATCCGGTCGCAGACAGCGATCGTGGCCTCCGGCGTCATGTCTCTTGGGGCAAATCCTGTCCCGCCTGTTGTCAGGATCAGGTCAACCTGTCTCTGATCTGCCAGACGGATCAGCTGTTTCTTTAATCCTTCTTCACCATCCGGCAGAAGAATGGTCTCTTTTATGTCAAATCTGATATGATCTTTTTCTTCACTGTCTTTTAATATCTTTTCTATTGCCGGACCGCTTAGGTCATCTCGTTCTCCGGCAAATGCTTTGTCACTCAGCGTGATCACGGCTACACTGTATGGGCGGTCTTCCTGCGGCATTACGACTTCCACACAGTCACCCACACGGATCATTCCACCTGTCAGTACTTCTGCGAAAATGCCTTCTCTTGGCATAATACAGTCTCCCATCCGCTGATAGATCGCACAGTGGCTGTGGCATTCCTTTCCAATCTGTGTGACTTTCAGCCTGACTGCATCTCCGATCCGTATTTCGGAATCAACCGGAACATTTCTTAAATCAAATCCCTCTACGATCAGATTTTCTCCAAATGCCCCAAAATCTACATCCGCTCCCTTTTCCCGGAATGCTTCAATCTTCTCCAGTGCAAGAAGACTAATCTGTCTGTGCCATTTTCCGCCATGTGCATCTTCTTCAATGCCCCAGTCCGGCACGATCTTTGCCGTTTCTACCGGATACTTGGCAGTTCCTCTTCTGGGACTGATACAGATTCCTCTGATCATGCCTTTCTTCTGATTCATCCTGTCTTTTATCCTCCAATCTGTGCCATCTGATGTGCTTCCGTAATCGCTCCCGGCTCTTCAAAGCAATGCGCTGCCGGTTTCTGTTCAATGGCTCGTTTTATCTGTTTTTTTATCTCTTCCTCTGTTCCATTCCGCAGTAAATCTTTCAATGGATAGGTATCCCCATAACACAGACACGGCTTCAGGTCTCCGGTCGAAGTCAGCCGGATGCGGTTGCAGTTCTTACAGAACTTACCGTGCATCGCACTGATAAATCCGATACCGCCGGTGAATCCTGGAATCTGATAATATACCGCAGGTCCATTGCCGTGTATCTTACTGTCCTTTCGGATATCTGGATATACCTTCCGTATCTCATCCAGAAGTTCCAGATTCGACACACCTGTATTCTCCTTTCCATAACCGATCGGCATGAGTTCTATAAATCTTACATCAACCGGCAGGCTTTCAGCCAGTGTGATCAATGCCTTCCATTCCGTTTTGTCACCGTCAGACTGCAACACCGTATTCACCTTTGTCCGTATCCCACTTTCTGCGGCGGCCGCTACTGCCTGCCGTACCGTTTCACAGGCGTCGGTTCCGGTAATCTCTTGATATTTTTCACGATCAAGCGTATCCAGACTGATATTGATCCCGTCCAGTCCGGCCTTCTTTAACGCTTCCAGATTGTCTTGTAACAGAACGCCATTCGTCGTCATCGTGACCTGTGTGATTCCCGAAATATTTTTTATCATTCCAATCAGATCGGCGCATCCTTTCCGCACCAGCGGTTCCCCGCCTGTGATCTTGATCTTCTGAATGCCAAGCTCTGCTGCAAGTATGCACACTTTCCGGATCTCTTCATACGTCAGGATCTCCGCCATAGACACCTGCGTGATTCCGTCCGGCATACAATATCTACATCTTAAATTACAGCGGTCCGTAATGGAGATCCGCATATAATCAATCACTCTTCCTGCCGCATCAATCATAGCTCCGTCTCCCGGTCAGCTTCCCATATGCCGCTTTTTCCACCTGTTTTCTTCAATAAACGGATACCGGTCATGCACATGCCTTTGTCGACCGCCTTACACATATCATAAATCGTAAGCAGTGCCACCTGAACTCCGGTAAGTGCTTCCATCTCTACACCGGTCTTCCCGACCGTCTTCGTCGTACACCGTGCTTCAATCTCACAGGTTTCCTCTATATATTCAAATTCCACTGTAACCTTGCTCAGGTTCAGGATATGGCACAACGGGATCAGCTCTGATGTTCTCTTCGCCCCCATGATTCCTGCAATCCTTGCAGTTCCCAGGACATCTCCCTTTTTCATTCCACCCGTCTTTACTTTTTCAAAACATTCCTTCGACATGCGGATTCTTCCCATTGCCGTTGCCTCACGCATCGTGTCTGCTTTTTCACTGACATCGACCATCACTGCATGCCCCTGTTCATTGAAATGCGTAAATTCTCCCATGATTACTCCTTCCTTATCATATCCGGATCACCTGAACTTTTTCTCCTTCCGGATAGGTCCGTTCTCCCTCCGGGAATACCACCAGACAATTGCTGCCAATCCCATTCTTAAGCTGTCCGTTTCTCTGAATCTGCGGAAGGAACACGCCTTCCTCATCACATTTTCCTTTTACGATCCGTTTTGGCTTCCCGGTCTTTACAAATGTCTGTCTCAGCACTTTTGTCTCTTTCTTCTGTATATATACCTCTTCTGCCCTGTCCGCCAGATATCCGCCGGCTAATAATTCAAATAATGCCGCCACTGCAAATGGATTACCGGAAAGCGACAGAACAGGGATGTCCTCTACTACCGAAAGCATTGTCGGCATTCCGGGTTTTACCCGTATCCCGTGAAATAGTACCCTGCCGTTCAGGCTTTCTATGACATCCGGAACGAGATCCTTATCTCCTACTGATACCCCTCCGGTTGTCAGGATCAGATCTGCTTCTTTTAATACCTCACTGATCTTGTCTGCGATCTTGTCCCTGTCATCTCCCGCGGTTTCATACTGTAGTATCTCACAGCCCATCTCTCTTAATCTCGCACACAGCCAGATTCCATTTGCATCATAGATTTTCCCGGGTTCTAATGATGTATCTGCATTCTGCAGCTCATCACCGGTTGTAATCACTGCAGCCCTAAGTCTTCTATATACAGTAATGTCCCGTACTCCCGCAGACGTAACTGCCGCCAGCAGATAAGAATCCACCAAAAGTCCGGCTTCTGCCAGCAATTCCCCGGCAGAAAAATCTTCTCCTTTCGGGCAGTAATTTTCTCCCGGTCCCACATTATTATAAATTTTGATTGTTTTCCTGTCCTGATCCGGATCTGCTATTCTTACATAATCCGTATCTTCCTGTTTTACTACACAGTCTGCTCCTTCCGGTATCATTGCTCCGGTCATGATCCGGACTGCCTGATGTGGTTCCAGTATAAGCTCTGTCTTTTGTCCCGCATACACACACCCGGCAACTTCCAAGGTAACCGGATGCTCAAGATCTGCCCCGCAGACGTCCCGGCTTCTCAGTGCAAATCCATCCATCGCTGACCTTGGAAACGGCGGCTGGGTTACTGCCGCATATACCGGCTCTGCCAGAATCTGTCCCAGACAGTCTGCTGCCGGTTTTTCTTCTTTTTTTATTCCCGGCATACAGATTTGAAATAATTCCTGTGCCTCTTCAAGTGTCACTCGGGATGGTTCCACCTTTACGCCTCCTTTCCGAATGGACAGACCGGATAATGGCACTCTTTACAACCAAGACAGAGTCCTCCGTGTCCCATCCGGATAATATCTCTCCGCTCAATCTTAATCCCTGCTGCCATTCTCGGCAGGATCAGATCGAATACGGTTGCTTTTGCATACATCACACAGCCCGGCAGTCCCACGATTGGTGTATCGTCTTCAAAGTAAGCCAGACACAACATCGCACCCGGCAGTGTCGGTGCCCCATATGTGACGATTTCCGCTCCGGAAGCCTTGATTGCCCCCGGTGTCTTATCATCCGGATCTACACTCATCCCGCCCGTACAGATAATCAGATTCACTCCCGCTTCCTTCATTTCTGCAATTGCGTCCGTGATCATTTTCGTATCATCACTGCATAATACATGCTTTGTCATCTGGATTCCAAATTTCTCCAGCTTCTTTTCCACTATAGGAGTAAACTGGTCTTTGATCAGTCCTTTATAGACTTCACTTCCGGTTGTGATCACACCTGCCGTCTTTAATTTCCACGGCGTTACCTTCAATAACGATTCCGGACCCGCCTTTTTTTCTGCTTCTTCCAGTCTCTTTTCATCTATGATCAGCGGAATCACCCGCATTCCTGCGAGCTTGTCGCCTTTTTTTACCGCTGTGTTCGTGTGTCTGGTTGCGATCATGATCTCATCCACACTGTTCACATCATATAATCGTTCGACATCCACCTGGAATAATCCGTCGACATCCGCAAGCAGTTCAATTTTGCCTTCTTTTACAACTGACGGATGCATATTTTCATTCTGCGTGATCCTGCGCAGACGTTCCGCACCTTCATCCTCATGAAGCATGCCTTCTGTCTTCTCCCAGACATACAGATGTTCTTTCCCTATGGAAAGAAGCACCGGAATATCTTCTTCTGTGACAATATGTCCCTTCCGGAATCTCGCATCTTTAATCACTCCCGGAATGATCTGCGTCATATCATGACATAACACATGTCCCACTGCATCTTCTGTTCTGATCAGTTTCATACTTTTTCCGCCTCGTTTCTTTATCGTTTCTCGTTTCAATTCTTATCAATGTATCTATCATCTTGTACCTGTCATCCAGGCACATTCCGTTTCATACTCTACTATAGATTTTCTATATGTTGCATATTCTGCTGTATATACTGAAGTAAAAAAACCGCCGTTTTCCCAACATCGTCCAACGGGAACACATTTTCACAGTCCTCCACATCCACATCACTGATCACTGCCAGACATTCTTCCGGTCGTAACGGCATCGGTTTCCCGGTTTCTTTCCGGTGCAGCATGATCTTCGGCCACGGTCCGTGCTTGAATCCCTCTGTCAGAATCAGATCCACACCATCTATCTTTTTCAGGAATTCTTCCGGATCAACTGTTCTGTTGTCCATCAGCACCGCTTTCTCCGAGGAGATCAGACCGGTCACGTCTGCTCCGGCTTTGGTAAAGCGGTCACTGTCTTTTCCTTCGTGATCGATATCAAACCGGTGTCCGTCATGCTTTACGATCGCAATCTTAAGCCCATATGCTTTCAGCTTCGGAATCAGTTTTTCCAGAAATGTCGTCTTACCGGTGCCGGAATAGGCCACAAACGATACAACCGGGGTCTGCTGTGCTTTTTCTTTTATTTTCTCTGGTATTATTTTCCGATATTCTTCTGGTGTATTTATATTATAAAATTTCCCCGGTCCGTCTGTAATTCCCTGAACTGCCACATAACATACCCTCAGATTTTCCAGTACATGCTGCACTTTATAATCCCCGGTCTTTAACTGTTCTTCCAATATCTTCCATACAGATTTCCTGTACCATGCACAGAGCACATATTTTTTCCCGGTCTTGCCTACCGGGATCACTGCATCAATCCCCTCCATCAGATAGTCTTCCAGTTCCTGCGCCACAACCCAGTCAACCAGCGGCATATCACAGGATATCACCCAGACCCGTTCATGGCTGCATTCTTTCAGCGCCGAGCACAGACCCATCAACGGTCCTTTGTCCTGTTCCAGATCTTCGATATGTCTTGCCTCTATCTCCGGATAATCCCGCCGGTCTTTTACCGAAAGCAGCACCTCATCCGCACCACTTACATGTTCTTCGATCTGTTGTAAAAATGTCTTCTTTCCAATCAGAAGTCCTGCTTTATCCTTCCCCATCCGGGTACTTTTCCCGCCACAGAGGATTATGGCACTGATTTCGGATTTTTTCTTATCTGATTCTGTTTTCATATATTAAAAACCTGCTCTTTCCGAAAAAAGAGCAGGCGAAATATAAGAAAATCTGCCTGTGACATTTTTTACGAATGCTTTGACAGCTTCTCCTATGTGCTTTGGTAAACAAAGGTGCTGCTCTCCTTTCCAAATACGCGGGAGGCAGATACGTTTCCCTATCTACCCTGAGGAACTGACAGACCTGTCATTCCTGGCCGACATCCCATCATCACAATTTTTATGGATCTTAGGCATGAAGGCTTCGGAGAACCTTGTATTTTCAATTATTTTAACATGCATATTATAAACGGAGTTCTCCGTTCTGTAAAGAAATATCTTCTATTATATCCGTGAACGCGATCACCGGCGGCTGATCTGCCACGTGTTCTCCAATCTCTTTTTCCATCCATGCCAGATTGTACCATCTGTGGAATTTATATCCACAATTTGTGAACCAGCCGACCATACGATATCCCAAATGTTCATGGTAATGGATACTTGCATTCGTCAGGTATTCATCTTCATGCTCGGTACATGCAATACACGCATTCATATTTAACACATTCTGCCGCTTTAATATCTTCTCCAGCATGTCGTATAATTTTGTCCCGATACCCCTTCCTTTTTTATTCTGATCCACGTAGATAGACGTCTCTACATTCCATCCTCCTGCCGGTCTCTCGTGAAAAGCACTTGCATATGCATATCCACATATTTCTCCATTCACCTCTGCCACAAGATATGGATATCTCTCCAATACATGCCGGATCCGTCCTCGGAATTCTTCCACCGTCGGCACATCATATTCATATGTAATCACTGTATGTTCTATATAAGGCGCATAGATTGCAAGCAGTTCTTCCGCATCCTCTTCTTTTGCAATCCGGATTGTAATCTCTTTTTTCTCATTGGTGTTCATTCTATATTCAGCTCCAGTCTGCTCTTATTATTTATTTCTCCACTATTATAAACACGTCCGTAAAAAAATGCCATCTCTCTGCAGATTTTTCCTGCAAAAGAGATGACATTTTTACATATTTTATTATCCCTGGTTCTGTGCCGCAACCAGATGTGTTGCTCCGTATTTTTCGCGAAGCTTTGGTTTTTCAATCTTTCCGGTAGGATTACGCGGAACATCTGCAAAGATGATCTTACGAGGTCTCTTATATCTCGGAAGTTTCTTACAGAATTCCTGAATATCTTCTTCTGTACATTCAACTCCCGGTTTCAGTTCAATGATTGCTGCTGAAATTTCTCCCAGTCTGTGATCTGCAAGTCCAATAACCGCCACATCCAAAATAGCTTCATTGGTACGTAAGAAGTCTTCAATCTGTACCGGATAGATATTCTCACCACCACTGATGATGACATCTTTCTTACGGTCAACAAGGAAGATAAATCCATCTTCGTCTTCCATCGCCATGTCTCCGGTATACAGCCATCCGTCATGCAGAACTTCTGCTGTTGCCTTCGGATCTCTGTAGTAACAGGTCATGACGCCTGGTCCTTTGACCGCAAGTTCTCCGGTCTCGCCCTGTTTTACCGTCTCGCCCTGTTCATCGATAATCTTAGCTTCCCATCCATATCCGGCTTTACCGATCGCACCGACTTTATCGATATTATCCACGCCAAGATGTACACATCCAGGCCCGATGGATTCGCTCAGACCATAGTTCGTGTCGTATTGGTGATGCGGGAAGTATTCTTTCCAGTGTTTGATCAGGCTTGGTGGTACCGGCTGTGCACCGATATGCATCAGTCTCCACTGGTCCAGATCATAATCTGCAATATCCAGTTCCTTATTGTCCAGTGCAAGCAGAAGATCCTGCGCCCACGGAACCAACAGCCATACAATAGTACAGTGTTCTTCCGATACTGCCTGTAAGATTGTCTTCGGACTTGTTCCTTTTAACAATACTGCTTTTCCTCCCGTCAGAAGACTTCCGAACCAGTGCATCTTGGCCCCGGTATGATATAACGGTGGAATACATAAGAATACATCATCCTTCGTCTGTCCGTGATGATTCTGCTCTGCTTTTGCTGCATGCATCAGGGATTCATGGTTATGTAAGATTGCCTTCGGGAATCCTGTTGTTCCTGATGAGAAATAAATTGCTGCCTCATCGTCATCATTGACATCAATCTTCGGAGACTGACTGGAACAGTTCGCCGTATGTGCATTATAATCCTCGGCAAATCCCGGACATCCGTCTCCTACAAAATATAACAGACGTCCTTTGCTGATCTCATCTGCAATCTCTTCTACTCGTCCGATGAACTCCGGTCCGAACACCAGAATATCAATCTCCGCAAGTTCCACGCAATATTTAATCTCATCCGCAGAATAACGGAAGTTCAGTGGTACAGCCAATGCTCCGGTCTTCAGAATTCCGAAATAAATTGGCAACCATTCCAGACAGTTCATCAGGAGAATCCCCACTTTTTCTCCTTTTTTGATTCCTCTTTCAATCAGAAGATTGGCAAATCTGTTTGCCTTTTCGTTAAATACATTCCATGTGATCTCTCTTCTATAATAAGCCGCGCGTGAAGGTTCGATCAGATCAAACTCCTTCCATGTAGTTCTTTTTGTCTCCGGCATCTCCGGATTAATCTCTACCAGCGCAACGTCGTCTCCGTACAGGCGGCAGTTTTTCTCCAATATATCTGTAATCGGCATTGGAAAATTCCCCTTTCGTGTTCATTCATAATTCTTTTTTATGAATTTTTTGCGTAACAGCTTTCGCGCTTTAACGCTTTTATTCATTAAAGTCTATGATACTCAATTTTTTGTAAAATGTCAATCCATATTTGTATTATTTTCCATCCAATCTCTTTTTTCCACACTTTTGTTTGATTTTTCCATCTCTCCGTCCTATAATAGGCACCGGGTGATAGAAAAATGAATTGGATATATAATCATAAACGTGCATTACTGCATGTCAATCTTGCATTTATCGGCGGACTGACCGGTGCTTATGCCATCTTAGTCCGTGGCGGCAATTTTGGTGCCGCACAGACCATGAATCTGATTGAAATGGTCCTAAACTTTACGGAAATGAACCTGACGGATGCCTTCCTTCGTCTGGCTATTTTTATTTTATATGGCCTTGCGATTATTGCCGCATTTTTAATCGGCGAACATTTTGCCTCTGTAAAATCTTATATCGCACTGGCGGTAGAGGCCGTCTGCATATGGATCGCAGGGATCATTCCGACATCGGTCAATCCCCTGATCGCACTGTTCCCTGTATTCATCCTGAATGCATACCAGTGGCAGGCTTTTACCACTCCGGAATGTTATAACAGTTCCACGATCTTTTCAACGAATAATTACAAGCAGACACTTCTTGCATGGACCAGATATCATATGACACATGATCTGGCTCAGAAGAAACGGGCATTGCTTTTTACGAACACGCTGATTCTCTTCCATCTGGGGGTTCTGGTTGGATATTTTGCGGTAGAATACCTCGGAGCTCACGGAATATGGGTTGCGTTTGTTCCACTTGTTACCGCTGTAGGGCTGGTGATTCCGGTTGGTGAGGAGCAGGTTGTAAAGGATGTTGAAGCAACATTAAAAGAAGGAATTCACAGGACGGAGGAAGTCGTTGTTCGGAAGGTTTGATTTCGTTTGATTTTCTGCTTCATAATGGCCTGAATAAAAGTATAGCAGTGGTTACTGTGCATATGCACAGCAACCACTGCTATACTTTTATTCAGTTACGTTTTCACATGCTATGAAGATGAAATCGCGGAAGCCTTCTTACAGTGCCGCTTTATATATCTTGTACATATCTTCCTCATGAAGTACCTTCGCAGATCCTTTGCTTCCCTTGCATCCGATGCTGCATTTATGTGCCATCAGTTTCAGTTCTTCATCTGTAGGATTAATGCCAAGTTCATGGATAGAAGTTGGCATCTTGAGTTCACGGAAGAAGTCTTCTATGGCTTCGATTCCACGTAATGCCACATCGTCTGCGGTTCCTTCCGGGTCTACCCGCATGACGTTCATTGCAAATTTTTCGAACCTAGAAAGGCAGTCTTTGTATACATATCTTGCCCAGGAACCCCAGATTGCCGCAAGGCCTGCACCGTGTGCCACGTCAAACAGTCCTCCGATCTCATGTTCCAGTGCATGGGAAGCGAAATCTCCTCCGACAACCGCGCCACAGCCTGTCAGCCCGTTATGAGACAGACTTCCTGCCCACATTACTTCCGCACGTGCATCATAGTTCTTCGGATCATTGATCAGAATTCTTGCATTCTCAATTACCGTACGCATCAGACCCTCTGCAATACTGTCTGTGATCTCCATATTTCCACCATTTGTAAAATAGCGTTCCATCGTATGCATCAGAATGTCTGTGCATCCGCATGCTGTCTGATAATCCGGCAGTGTCATGGTCAGTTCCGGATTCATGATTGCAAAGCGCGGTCTTCCATAGTCATTGCGGTATCCTCTCTTGATCCAGCCGTCTTCTTTTGTAATAACAGAAGAATTACTCATCTCACTTCCTGTCGCTGCAATAGTCAGTACAACACCAATCGGAAGACATCCTGTTGCCTGGCGCTTTTTGTCATAAAAATCCCATACGTCCCCTTCATTGGCAACTCCATATCCGATTGCTTTTGCAGAATCGATCGCACTTCCGCCGCCTACAGCAAGGATGAAATCTACTCCTTCTTTTTTCGCGAGCTCGATTCCTTCATATACCAGTGAAAGTCTTGGGTTCGGTACTGCACCACCAAGTTCTATATAGTCAATCTTTGCTTCATCCAGGGAAGCCTTTACTTTATCCAATAATCCGGTACGTTTGACGCTTCCGCTTCCGTAATGGATCATTACTTTCTTACATCCCTGTTCTTTTACCAGTTCTCCACATTTGTCTTCTGTATTTTTTCCAAATACAACTTTGGTTGGTGTGTAATAATTAAAATTATACATAAGGTCTCCTTCTTTTTGGTAAAAAAAATATGCTATAGATTTCTCCATAGCATATTTTAATCTTTCTCTATGATTTTTTCAACAGACGTTTTACCGTTTTATGCAGCTCATTGATAATAATTTATTCCGTCCGAAGAGCCGTAACCGGATCGCTCTTCGATGCTTTCTTTGACGGGATCAGTCCACCAAGCAATGTCAGTACCACACTCAGTGCGATCAGCACCAGTGCCGGAATAACCGGAAGCACTGCATTTACATTGGAATTATCTGCCACCGCATGAATGATCATATTGCCAGGGAGCAGAAGCAACAGCGTCAGTCCGATTCCGATCAGTCCCGCACACAGTCCAATAATGAAGGTCTCCGCATTAAACACCTGAGATACATTCCTCTTCGATGCGCCGATCGCCCTTAAGATTCCGATCTCTTTCTTCCGCTCCAGCACACTGATATACGTAATGACTCCGATCATAATTGAAGATACGACCAGTGAAATCGCCACAAATGCAATCAGCACATAACTGATCGTATTGACGATATCTGTCACCGATGACATCAGAGTTCCCACTACATCCGTGTAGGAAATCACCTGTTCATCCTTGCCGGCTTTCTCCATCTTCTTGTTATAACGATCCAGATAATCCACTACCTGTTCCTTACTTTCAAAGTCTTTAGGATAAATGTCAATCTCGCTTGGTTTTGCGAAGTCAGCATATCCTAATTTCTGCAGATTGCTGTCATACGTTGCACTCGCCGTTCCGCTCATAGACATCATAAGTTCTGTCAGATCATCCTCCGTCATATTGAACTGAAATGCCTTTGCAAATGCATCTGTATCGATCTTCATCGCATCTGTCATGACACTCTGGAGATTCTGTCCGATCTGTGTCATGGCAGATTCCATTACTTTACCCATACCGGAAGACATCTGTCCGACGATCTGCTCCATGGCCGACGAAATCTGTGTCTCAAGTGCATTTCCAAAAGATTTCGCATACGCTCTCATTGCCTGCTTCATGTAAGCATTCATCCCGGATGAAAGCTGGCTTTCCAGACTCTTCATGTCCAGTGTCTCTGAAAGACCGTTACTCAGCCGCTGTTTTCCATCTGCCGTTCCGAGATAAGCTGCAAAGTTCTCACCCATCTTTGTCACATCTGCATATCCTTTTTCCTGTGCATAGCTTAAATATCCAGCCGCAAGTTCCTGCGCCATTGCCTGCAGATCCGCTTCCGATATCTCAATATCCACATCTTTATACAGGTCATTCACCCAGTCTGTTATGATCTGCTTTGCTTCTGCCGTCTGTAAATACTGGCGGAAATATGTTCCGTACTGGTCCGCACTGATATCTCCGATCCCCTGATCCTTTACGTATTTTTCAAACCCCTGCATGATATCTGTCAGAAGCTTCTGTACCTTTTCTTCTGTAATGGTTACTTTTCCACTCTCCTTTAGAATCTTTGAAAAATACTTTTTCATGATCTGCTTTGCACCATCTGTTTTCAGATATTCCGAGAAGTTATCTCCCAGATGCGAATAATCTGCTTCCGGATGCGTCTTCGCATATGCCTGATACCCTTCCATCAATGAAACAGCCATCTTCTGCATTCCGCCCGGTTTCACCTTGACATCCAGCCCCGACAGCATATCTCCCAGACCTGCCGGCGGAAGCCCCGACAGATTCAGATCCACCTGATCCAGATTCACAAGTCCGGATAAATTCAACGTATTGCCATCCAGCTTAAATGCATCCTGCAGATTCACTGCTTTCGAAAAGTCCAGTGAATTTCCGAGACTTCCTGCAAGGTCTGTATCTCCCATGCCGAATGCTTTCTGAAGTGCGTCTTCATCTACGTTGAATAACGAGTTCATATCCAGACCATTATCTCCGGAATCTTCACCGAATTTCTCTCCGGTAAATACATTGATATCCGGACTGGCTTTTTGTTGTTTTACGATCTCACTGTTTTTTGCTTCTTCTGCGACATGCGTCATAAGCGAATATGGATAACCGATTCCCATATTCAGTGCAGTTGCCTTCGAACCTTCTGCCGGCTGCACGATTCCGACAATCTTAATATCCTCTCCGTCTGCCACCAGTTTTTTCATATATTCTGCATTATCACTTTTATCTTTCCAGACTTTATACTGGCTGTCATATTCATAATAGTCTGCCTGATTCACAAGCTTAAACTTCTTGTTCAGAATATCTTTATAGGTGTATGTTCCCAGTGAAGACGGTGTCTTGATCTCTTCTTCACTTGCAAAAGCTTTGATCATATCATCCAGTTCCATCTGATCTCTGAGGCCAAGTGTATATAGAAGGAAATCACTCATCCCGCCGTCCTGACTTAATACCAGTACGCATTCATTATATTTTTTCGGCCATCTTCCCGCCTTGACATCATACTGCTTCTCGTACAGACTTGTGTTCTTTGGCATGCGGTAGAACACATTTGTACTCATCATGGATGACATCATACTGTTGGCACCGGAATCTGCTCCGATTCCAATGGATGAAAATGATTTGTCCGGGTGTACCTGTCTGACACCATCCGAATCCTCTCTGTATATCTGCGGATCCACATCATAATCATACTCCACGGCATTTGTATAGGATTTTAACGCATCATTATCCTTTTCCAGATGTTTTTTCAATGATTTAAGGTCATTGGTATTCATCTTGGAGAACATATTTGTAACCATCTCCATGACTTTTACCTGACCATCTTTGTTCTTCTTACCGGACGAGTCTTTGCTCTTATCATCCGTTCCGGTATTCCCAACCATCATGGAGGTAATGTCAAATCCCGTACTTTGGATCTGTAGTGGATATTCCGACAACGTCTCTTCCTCGATTGACTGGATATAGCCGTTCACTCCATTAGAAAGTGCCAGAATCAGCGCAATTCCTATGATACCGATAGAACCCGCAAAGGATGTCAGTAATGTCCTTGCTTTCTTCGTCTTTAGATTATTAAAGCTAAGAGCCAGCGCCGTCAGAAAAGACATGGAAGATTTTCCCATATTCTTATGTTCCGGTTCTTTTAATGTCTGCTCATCCACAATGTATTCGTCCGTATCTGAACGTATCTTCCCATCCCGCAAATTCACGATCCTGGTCGCATATTCTTCTGCCAGTTCCGGATTGTGTGTAACCATAACAACCAGCCGGTCTTTGGCTACTTCTTTCAGAAGATCCATGACCTGGATACTGGTATCACTGTCCAGTGCTCCCGTCGGTTCATCCGCCAGCAGGATATCCGGATCATTCACCAGTGCCCTTGCTATCGCCACTCTCTGCATCTGGCCGCCGGACATCTGGCTTGGTCTTTTGTGAAGTTGTTCTCCAAGTCCTACTTTTTTCAGCGCATCGATGGCACGTTTTCTTCTCTCTTCTTTTCCGATTCCAGAAATTGTAAGTGCAAGTTCTACGTTAGACAACACCGTCTGATGCGGGATCAGATTATAACTCTGAAATACGAATCCGATCGTATGATTCCGGTATGAATCCCAGTCTCTGTCCTTATATTTCTTCGTAGATATTCCGTTGATGATCAGGTCGCCGCTGTCATAACGGTCCAGTCCTCCGATAATATTCAGAAGCGTAGTCTTTCCCGATCCACTGGGTCCTAGAATTGCCACGAATTCATTATCTCTTAAGTTCAGGCTCACGTCATCCAGCGCCTTCTGTACCAGATTACCGGTCCTATATTCTTTACAAATATGCTGTATCTGAAGCATGTATTCTTTTTCTCCTTCTTCCATCTGTTATTTTTTTACAGACATCTGTTATTATTATACAGAAATATTTTATAAAATCCGTATTTTTATACTTTTTTAATCTTTGCTTTTTATTTAGAAATATATCCGCTAATCACAGTCTGATTTTTATCTGTATATAGCATCGCAGATGTTAACCTTTCCACCAAATACAGTTGACTTTTATTTCCCGTCATGTTAACCTTTTGTCTATATCAGTTAACAAGTGATTTATATTACACACAAAGGAAGGTAACACCATGATTTCAGAAGTTCATACACACGAAGATCCTATATTGACACGCGAAGAGGCCATCGAGATTTTAAACACTCCGGACGACCAGTTAGATGCTCTCATCGAACGTGCCGGAATCCTCCGTAAAAAATATAAAGGAAACCACGTCAGCATTCATATTCTGACCAATGTCCGCAGTGGTAACTGCTCTCAGGACTGCGCTTACTGTGCGCAATCCTGTCGCTCTAATGCAGACATCGACACTTATAAATGGGTAGAAGACGAAAAATTATACAATGATAATGATTTTGTAAATGAACATCATCTTTCCCGCCACTGTATCGGATTAAGCGGCATGGGATTCACAGATGCAGAGATCGAACAGCTTGCCGGACGTATCCGCAAGATGAAAGAAACCGGAACCCATCTCTGCTGCTCCATCGGATTCTTAACCGAAAAACAGGCAAAAATGTTAAAAGACGCCGGACTTGACCGTATCAATCATAATCTGAACAGCAGCCGTAATTATTACAGTCACATCTGCACCACACACACTTTTGACCAGCGTGTGGAAAATATACATATGCTTCAGAGACTCGGTTTCGAGATCTGCAGCGGTGGAATCATCGGTATGGGCGAAAGCAAAGAAGACGTTGTAGATATGCTTTTGGAACTGAAAGAAATTAATCCGGAAGCTCTCCCGATCAACTTCCTGCTGCCGATTCCGGGTACTCCTCTTGGCGATCAGGATATCTCGGGACTGACTTATGAATATGGCATAAAGGTGCTCTGTCTCGCAAGACTTCTGGTTCCGCAGTCAGACATCCGCTGTGCGGCAGGACGTGAAGTGTATTTCAAAGGACATGAAAAGGAATTGTTAAGTGTTGTAGATTCCATCTTTGCCTCCGGATATCTTACCGCAGGTGGTCAGGGTATTAAAGATACTATTCAGACGATAACAGATGCGGGATTCACTTATGAGATAGAGTCTGCATAAATTGTTATTCTCAGGTTAATAGATACACTTCCGGTCTCACAATAGTTACGGGGATTCTATTAATTCACTACCGCGTTAGATACACATGGAATAAAAGTTGGACAGGAATGCTTTTCCAACTTTTATTCCGGTCCGGGTAGCTAACTTAGTGAATTAATTAGAAACTACATCTGCTTCCTCACCACCATATACTCATCCCCATTCCGATAATAAGGGCACTGATAATGCTGGTCTGAAATAAGACGCATATATTCATCTTCATCCATATTGATATCGCACATATAACTTTCGTAATCTTCGTCGTATGTATAATAAGTGCAGCTTTCGCAACTATTCTGAGCCATTATAATTCCCCTTTTCTTAATTTGATAATTGAGTTTTTACATTATTGCATAATTTTTTCATTATGATCTGTTTCCCATCGATTATAGCATATTTCTTGGTACTGTACGAAAAAAAGAGCATAAACATTGCGATTACGGGTTGCCCAAGATTTGTTATCCATGCTATATTTTATGTGATATTTTTATCAAAGTAATCACACAAAGAAAAAGTACTAAAGGAAAGGGTTATTATGGATTCAATGTTTAACACTCCACAGGAAGTTGTACAGGCCAACATGAATGGCGCTGTAAAAAAAGCTACAACTTCTAAAAAGAAAGTTTTTTTCATGGGAATCATGGCTGGTGTCTGCATCGCGCTTGGCGCACAGTCCAGTAATGTTGCCATGCATGATATTGCAAATGTCGGTCTTGCACGTCTGGTTGCCGGCTGCGTCTTCCCGGTCGGTCTGATGATGATCGTCTTTATCGGAGGCGAATTGTTCACCGGTGACTGTATGATGACAATGGCCTGTATTAAGAAAAAAATTAGTGTAGCTGCACTCATACGGACACTGGTTATCGTTTATATCGGTAATATGGTTGGTGCTGTTGCTCTGGCATATCTGGTATATCTGTCCGGACAATATAATTATACCAGCGGCGCTCTTGGGGCATTTACGATCAAAGTTGCTCTTGGAAAGGTCAGCTTATCTTTCCTTCCTGCTCTGATTTCCGGAATCTTATGTAACATTCTGGTATGCGCTGCAGTATTGATGGCTTCTACCGCGAAAGATATAGCAGGAAAATCACTTGCTATCTTTTTCCCGATCATGGCATTCGTTGTATCCGGCTTCGAACACTGCGTTGCAAATATGTATTATATTCCGGCCGGAATCTTTGCTTCTATGAATCCGGATTATGTTGCAAAAGCGAAAGAATTATATGGTATCACCGGCAGTCAGATTGCTGCTTTAAACTGGGGAAACTTCTTCACCGTCAATCTTCTTCCTGTTACAATCGGTAACATTATCGGTGGCGGATTTATCATCGGCGGATTATTCTTCTATCTGCACGGAAAGAACTGTAAATAAAGGCTTGACGGAATCGTGGATCTTCTGACGATCATTCCCGCTTTCTTCCTTTCCGGATTTGTTATCTTTCGGATGCTGCGTGTAGCATGTCTACACTTCTTACCGTAGGCTATGGTGACATTTACCCAATCACAACTCTGGGACGTATAATGGCAATCTGCATCGCTTATCTGGGGGTTGGTGTCGTTGCTATTCCTACCGGTATTATCAACGCCGGTTTCGTTGAACAATATCAGCGAAAAAGCAATATTTCCGATCTCAAAGATATGGATATAAAAGAAAATACATTCTACGGTTAAATGATATTATGATCATACGCGCAGAAGGCCTGGATAGTTGATACGCTATCCAGACCTTCTATTCTTTTCATCATTTTCTATTCCTGAACCAATCTAGTAATCTTTCCCGGCTCTTATAAGTTTTATTTTTCCAATTCCCGGATCATTTCTACAAGCTTCTCTGCAGTTGCTTCAATTCCAAGCCTGGAACTGTTAATACACAGATCGTACTCATATGGCCTTCCCCAGTTTCTGCCGGTATAATAGTCGTAATAAGCTTTTCTGTCTTTGTCCTTTTTTCTTACCATGGCTGTTGCAGACTTTTCATCTATAGACAACTGTTCCATCTTTCTCTTCACACGCCATTCAAACGGGGCTGCAATAAACAGACTAATATGATCAATCTTTGCTTGTTCCAATATATAGTCCGCACAGCGTCCGACAAATACACAATCTCCTTTTTCTGCAAGTTCTCGTATGATCGAATTATATGCCAGATGCAAAGCATCATTCGCCGTCATTCCATTCAGTTCCTGGTTCGGCACATCATACCATACCTCATGCAGCCACGGATTACGCTTTTTCTCATCTGCTTTTTCCAGCACATCTTTTGGCATCGCTATGATCTTCTCTGCTGCCCTGTCTATTAAATCTCTGTCATATAATTCCAGTCCAAGCTTTTCTGCAACTTTTCTTCCGATTTCGTGGCCACCGCTTCCAAATTCTCTTCCGATACATATAATCATAAGCTTTTCCTCCTTTGTAAGTACCGATTCTCTCGTTTATCTTAAATATAGCTCTTTTCACTGTATTTTTAAACCAACAATCTGAAGGAAATGTCTATTATCAAAATCTTCTTTGCCCGATCTGCATATTTTCTATTTTTTTCTCACAAGCTTCACAACCGTCTCAATATGATCACAAAACGGAAAATTATCCACCGGCTGGATCTTCACAGCCTGGTATCCATGTCTGGTCAGATATTTTAAATCTCTCGCCAGTGTCTCCGGATTGCAGGACACATAGACCACTCTCTTTGGGCCAAGCTTTATCACAGAAGAAAGGAATTTCTCATCACTTCCGGCTCTCGGCGGATCCATGAATACGACGTCTGCTTTTTGGTTCTTCGAAGCCATATCTACCATGAATCTTCCCGCATCACCTGCATAGATCTCGGCATTTGTGATGCCATTTTCTTTTGCATTGATTCTTGCGTCTTTTACCGCATCTTTGTTCAGTTCTACTCCGATCACTTTCTTCGCATTCTTAGCCGCGATCAGACCAATTGTACCGGTTCCGCAGTATGCATCGATCACTGTCTCTTTTCCGGTCAGTTCCGCATAGTCCATGGCTGTATTATAGAGAACTTCTGTCTGCACCGGATTTACCTGATAGAACGATTTTGGAGAAATGCGGAATGTACATCCGCATAACTTGTCTTTGATAAATCCCGGTCCGTAGATCGGCTTTTCCTTTTCTCCCAGTACCATACTGGTCTGCTTGTTATTCACATTCAGTACTACGGTTGTGATCTCCGGATGCACTTTTCTCAAAGCCTTCACAAAGTTATTCTTTGATGGCAGGATCGGTGAGCCCAGTACCAGCACCACCATGATCTCACCAGTTTCAAATCCTCTGCGGACCAGCACATGTCTTAAAAGCCCATATCCGGTATCTTCGTTGTATGTCTTAATCTTAAAAGACGGCAGAAGTTCACGGATCGTGCGGATGATCTCCTGACTCTTCTTATCTTCGATCAGACACTCTTCCACTGCGATCACACGGTGCGTTCCTTCTGCATAAATGCCGGATATGACATTGCCCTTCTTGTCACGGTCAAATACCGCATGTACTTTATTTCTGTAAAAATATGGATGTTCCATGCCAATGATCGGGCTGACTTTGCAGAATCCGCCTAACAGCTGTTCTTCCTGCTTCTGCTTTCTTTTCAGCTGTTCTTTATACGGCATCTTCTGGAACTGGCAACCGCCACATTTTTTATCAATCTTACATGCAGATTCATTCTTTGTCTGCTTTCCGTCTTTCTGTTTCTTATTTTGTATCTTACTCTTCTGCCCGGATTGCCCAGCGCATTTTCGTGCATTTCGCACGGCTGTTGCGGAAGCATTCTTCTTTGGACGGTCGGATGATGTCTTTTGCGATCTCACTGTACAGTCCCTCCTTTTTCCATTGCTTGAATGATTTCTTTACAAGACGGTCCTCTCCGGAATGGAATGTGAGGATTGCAACTTTTCCGCCCGGCTTTAATACACCCGGCAGCTTATCCAGGAAATCATACAATACTTCAAACTCATTATTCACATCAATACGAAGTGCCTGGAATACTCGCTGGCTGGATTTCCGTACTGCTTCTTTTCTTTCTTTTTCCGGGATAAATGCAAGTGTCTCTTCGATCACCTGATGAAGTCCCGTTGTTGTCTCGATCTTGCCGCCTTTGCGGATCTTCTCTGTGATTGCTTCTGCGATTTCTTCTGCATATGGCTCATCCGAATTTTCAATCAACATGCCGGTAAGCTCTTCTTTGGAAATATCCCGCAGTCTTTCTGCTGCGCTGATTCCCTTTTCCGGATTCATACGCAGATCTAAAGGTCCCTCTGCCTTGAATGTAAAACCACGGTCCGGATTGTCAATCTGCATAGATGACACACCCAGATCTGCCAGTACGAAATCAAACTTTCCGGCCTCTTCTGCCACTTTATCGATATTTGCGAAATTCTCAAGCTTTACCGTCAGGATATCCGGCCCGAATCCCTTTTCTTCCAGTCGTTTCTTTGTCTTCGCCGATTCGATCGGGTCTACATCCAGACCATAGATATGCCCTTCTCCCTGCAGTTTTTCCAGCATCTTCGACGTATGACCGCCGTATCCCAATGTTGCATCCAATCCCTGCTGTCCCGGCTGAATGTCAAAAAAGTCCAGAATCTCATTCACACAGATAGAAATATGCATCCCCGCCGGTGTTCCGCCTTTCTTGATGACTTTGGAAATGGTATCTGCATACTTTTCCGGATTCAGCTCTTTGTATTTTTCTTTATAATTTCTCGGATGCGTTCCGGAATACCGGACTCTCCGTTTATGTTTCTTCTCCTGATTTTCCTGATTCTCCATAATCTCTCTCCCATTTTGTCAGTTGTTCCGGTATATCTACATCCCGAAGTTCTGTTTCTTCTGTTTCGCAGAGCAGCACATCATCCATATGTGCTCCGATGATCTGTTTTCCGCCTTTGTCGCCGGAAAGCCTGCTAAGTTCATCAAAAAAGCATCGATCCCATAATACAGGATTTCCCATTTTGCCCTTTCGCCCGGCACATACGATTTTTCCAGGATATTTCTTACCTATATCAAGCATACGGGCAAATGTTGCGGCTGTCAATCCCGGCTGGTCACATACAATGAACATTGCACCTTTTAATTCCGGATTTTCTTCCAGTGCTTTCTGTAGTCCTAATCTCAGGGAATGTGAGATTCCAAGATCCGGTTCCCAGTTCTCCACTACCAACATACCCTGTGCTTCTGCTGCACGTTCTATCTCTTCGAATCTCGTCACCGCTACCTGTATACATAACGGAAATGCCCGCATCTTACGAAGGGTATGTTCGAACATTCTTCCCCCGTCCAGTTCTTCTAACAGCTTATTACTGCCATATCTGCTTGACTTTCCTGCTGCCAGAAGGATCATTGCATAATCCTTATCCGCCAGACGTGCTTCTGTCGCCCGCACTACAGAACTGCCGATCTTATTCGCCTTATCCGAAATCAGGTAACACAATTTCCTGTCTTTTCTTGGATCTACATCTCCGATCTTCAGACCTTTTTTCACCTGCACACCTTCCTGCAGCATGCCTCGGATCACACCGTCCAGCTGGGAATATACAGGTTTTCCTCCTGTTACGGCAAGAAGCTGTCCCTTCTTTACAATATCTCCGATCTGTGCCTTTGGCTCCATTCGGCCATTGCCAGACGCACGGATCAGGCGCTCCAGCGCATAACCGCCCACATATCCAGGGACGCCGGTATTCGGAATCGGCTGTCCGTCATAGATGATATCCGCAAGCGTCTCACCACGCATCGTTTCTATCACAGCATGAACATCTTTTCCCGCAGTAAATCCCGGACCGAGACCGATCACATACGGTGCATCCGTCCGTCTGGTCCCCATATTTTTCTTTGCAAGGATGGCATCCACAAGTAGATCCGGGTGAAATTCCTTGCAGATCTCGGCTTTCGGATCTACGATCACGGCAATCTTATTTTCTTCCAGTACAGCCAACGCTTCCTGATAACCCCGGACAAGGATTCCTTCTATCCCTTCCACTTTTGCCCTGCCTTCATAAACGGCTCTGGACATCGCCACTTCCCTTCTTACGGTAAGCGGCACTGCAATATCCGTCATGATCACCTGAAAGCCCGCCCGATAAAGTGCTACACCCACGCCGGTAGCCAGGTCTCCGGATCCCCGGACCAATGCCTTTTTCTTATTTTTATAAATTTCTGACATATCTACCATCTTTCTTCCAGCGGAATCAGGTCCGATGTTACGTGGACTTTGCTGATCTGTCTTGAAAACTCTGTATCTTTTGTATTCTTCTCTGATATATACTTCTCTGACAGTTTCTTTCCAATATCTTCCGCAAGCTGCATTGCCGTCTGTTTCTCTTCCTCTGTATCAGCCTGATTCAGTATAACCTGATATTCCATCTCATCCGTCACACATTTGCGTCCTGCACTCCGACTTACCGCAAGTGTCATGATATCTTCTGGACGCAAAATGTCTTCCCCTGTCTTTCCAAGAATTTTCTCCACTTCTCCGATACGAAAACATACATCCTTTATCTTTTTTCCAATCGCACGCATCCCATAGACATTCAGAACTATGCCCGTTTTCTCACAGATCACCGGCTCATGTTCTGCAGGAGCTTTCACTGGAAAATGCTTTGCCCCGTCCGCTTCCAGAAGCAAAAGTACAGGTTCCAGGCTTACTTCTTCCAGAAACTCCTTCTGAAATGATGCAAGCTTTCCTTTCCGTATCTCACGCCCCATCCACACAGCTTCGTAATCCGACAGCTTCTTCCGGAACATTTTCATCGATGGTTCTCCCAGAAAATATTCCGCATTTGTTTTTTGTATATGCGTCGTTGTTGAGACCGCGCATGGAATCCTTCCATCCGAATTTTCCATACATTCCCGGAGCATTGCACGGATCACCGTTGTCTTTCCGCCGCCCCCTACGACCGATACTATCTTATGAAAATCTTCTTTATAAATTCCAACAGCCTGGCATAAACTGCCAGGCTCTTTCCATTCACCATTCGTATAACTTTTTATCATATATGAATTATTTCTCAGCTTTCTTTTGTGTTCTCGGAAGTGTTAAGTTTAACACAATTGCTACGATCGTTGCAAGTACCACCGGTGATTTTCCAAAGATCGTCGTTACCCATTCCGGGAACTGTGCCAGAGACGCATTTGCCTGTGTCACACCCATTCCGACTGCAACCGCAAGTCCTACTACTGTTGTATTGCGGAAATCCATCGGCTCCGTTGTGATCAGCTTGATACCTGTCATTGTGATCGATGCAAATACCGAGATTGTCGCACCGCCGAGTACACAGTAAGGAATCGTTGTCAGTAAAGAAGAAAACTTCGGAATCAGTCCTGCTGCCAGTAAGATCACGGCGGCCATTCCCATTACCACACGGCTGACTACCTTCGTTGTAGATACAATACCTACATTCTGGCTGTATGTTGCCGTCGGAAGTCCACCGAAGAATGCACAGATAATATTACTGATACCATAGCCCACGATTCCACCTGTCAGTTCTTCGTCTGTCGGCATACGGTCCATAGAACCTGTTGTCGTTGCAGAGAAGTCTCCGATTGCCTGTACCGCATTGATTGCGAACAGGATTCCAATTGCCACACATGCAGAAGGCTCGAATTTGATACCAAAATGCATTGGCTTTGGAAGTTGGAAGAATGATGCCTGTGCAACCGATGAAAAATCTATCATTCCAAAGAATAATGCCACAATATATCCTCCAATGATTCCGATCAGAATCGATGCCAGTTTCCACACACCTTTTCCATAATGGTTCAATACCGTAACGATCACAAGGGTAATCAGTGCTACCAGCCAGTTCTGCCATGCACCGTATGATTTACTGCTTGCACCGCCTGCCATATAGTTGATTGCCGTCGGATACAGAGACAGTCCAATAGAAAATACAACCGTTCCGGTAATCAGCGGCGGGAAAAATTTACGGATTCTCTTAATATTCAGTCCGACTAACAATGCGATCACACCACCAACGATCTGTGCTCCCAGAATCGTTGCAATGTCAAAATCTGCTGCGATTGCCTGCATACTCGGAACATATGCGAAACTGATTCCCATCATCACCGGAAGCGCCGATCCGATGCGGAAACTTTTTGTCTTTATAAAAGGAAATAACTGCAATAATGTAGTCAGTGCCGACATCACCAGTGCAGCCTGTATTAAAATAACGGAATCTTCCTGCGAAAGCCCCGCCACACCCGCAACAATGATCGATGGTGTTACACATCCGACGATCATCGCAAGCACATGCTGGATTGCAAGCGGCAGTGCCTGTCCGATAGAAGGTTTCCCATAAAAATCAAATAATGCCTGATCCATCTGTTTTGCTTCTTTTGTACTCATACATATCCTCCCGTGTACATTCTGCTCTCATATTTTCAACCTTAAATATTATATATTTTTCTGCTTTTTTTGGGTAGACCTGTAGTTATTGAATGTTTTAATGAAACCTTATAAGCTGTGGTTATCAGAGCTATTACATTTCGTTATACACGCATTACATTTTATCATGATAAAGTACTAAAATTCATGATACAATGACAGATAGAGATTAAAGACAAACGGAGGAATGAACAATGGGAATTTTGTCTAATATTGAACCAAAAGAAGTATTTCAGTACTTCGAAGAATTAAGTATGGTACCAAGAAGTACCTTCCACACAAAAAAGATCAGTGATTTTTGTGTAGAATTTGCGAAAGCACACAATCTGGAATATATCCAGGATGAAATGAACAACGTTATCATCAAAAAACCTGGTACTGCCGGATATGAAGACAGTGATCCGGTCATCATCCAGGGACATCTGGACATGGTTGCTACAAAGACAACTGACAGCGATCACGATTTCGAGAATGATCCTTTAGACCTTTTTGTAGATGGTGATCTGATCGGGGCAAAGAACACCACTCTCGGCGGTGACGACGGTATCGCAGTCGCTTATGCTATGGCAATTCTTGCCAGCACAGATATCCCGCATCCACCGATCGAGGCTGTATTTACAGTTGATGAAGAGATCGGTATGGGCGGTGCACATCACCTCGATACATCCGTATTAAAAGGAAAGATCTGCCTGAACATCGACTCTGAGATTGAAGGCGTTATGACAGTCGGATGTGCCGGCGGATACATTTATGATACTTTTATCCCGATCGAATGGAGTGAAGAAAGCGGAACCAAGATGACAATCTCCCTTTCCAATCTGCAGGGAGGACATTCCGGTGCCGAGATTCAGAAGCAGCTCGGAAATGCACATAAGATCATGGGACGTGTTCTGTATGCACTTGCAAAAGATTACGACTTTAACATCGTAAGTACAAACGGCGGAAATGCGGCAAACGTAATCGCACAGTACAATACGACTGAGATCATCGCAGATCCTGCACAGGCTCAGGATATCATAGATGCTGTTGCCGGACTGGAACAGACTATCTACGCTGAATTTGCCGGACAGGAACCTACTTTATCTCTGAAAGCAGTTTCCGATGGCGAGACGACCTTAAAGGCCTTTGATGCAGATACTACTTCACATGTAATCGGATTCCTTTATGGAGCGATCGACGGTGTACAGTGCTATGACCGTGCATTCCCTACCGCTGTAGAATCTTCCCTGAACACAGGTATTGTTGAGACTACTGAAGACACTGTAAAGATTAAATTCCAGGTTCGAAGCTCTGTCGCTACCAAGTTAGATGATATGCAGAACAAACTGGATCTTGCAACGGATCTTGCAAGCGCATCCCGTGAGATTTCCGGTGAATATCCGGCATGGAGCTACAATGCCGATTCTGTGATCCGTCCTAAGGCAATCGAACTTTATAAAGAACTGTTCGGAAAAGAACCTACTGTTGAGACAACTCACGGCGGACTGGAATGTGGAATCTTATACGGCAAGAAGAATGATCTTGATATCATTTCTTTCGGTCCGGATCTTACAGGTGTGCATACATATAATGAACGTGTACATATCGCATCTACACAGCGTATGTGGAACTACCTGAAAGAACTTTTAAAAGCATGTAAATAAACATAAAAATGCAGAGACTTTTGAGGGATTACTTCAATCCTTTTAAAAGTCTCTGCGTTTTTGTTATGTTCTATTACTTCTTCTACTTCATTATATCTGACATTCTAAGAACCGGACGGAATTCTCACAATCAGCTTCTCCTCATCATTTTCCATTATTGTCAGCACCGGTACATGCTTTTTACGAAGCGCATGTACTACCGGATAAGTCGAAAAGACATTTCCATTCACACATACCGCCTCCGGTTTGTATTTCAGAATTTCTTTTACCTGTACTTTTATCCGCTTCTTCCATTCCTGCTTTTCCATCAAAACTTCTCCATAAATTCCATCTGTCTCCATCTCCGGCGGCTCTGACAACGGCATCATATGTACCGTTACATTCTTCATTTCCGAAAGCATATGCAGAAGTTCTTTCACTTCTTCATCACATTTTCCGTAACAGACAATACACGGCGCTTCTACATACTCTTTGAGGCTGATTTCACACGCTTTTACCGCATCCTCCAGATTCTCTGTCGACATCAGGAAGCCGCCTTTATGACAGAATCCTGCTCCTGAAAGTCCGGTTGCTTTCTGTAATGCTTCTCCCTCCAGCCCAAGCCAGGCTTCTGGGAACGCACATTTATAATTCATGGAAAATTCTTTTTTCTGTGGCTGAATGCAATATCCTCCGCGATTTGACGGGAAAATCACAAATGCAATCTCCGTCTCTGACAGCCGTTTCTGGCATGGAACAAATTCCGGAAGAATCAGGATTCTTTCATCACATTTTCCCTCTTCTACTGCATCATCATGTGCCTCCAAAATCTCTTCTATCTTCCTGTCCGCCCTTTCATTTCCACGGAATCTCTCGAATTTGCTTTCCAGTATCATTCCAGCCATACTGACTGCATGAAAGAATGCATCATCATGATTTCCTTTTGCATCCCATGCCGGATTAAAACTTCCGATCAGCGAAGCCAGTTCATTCTTCTCACCGGTATTATCATTCTGATCGAGAGGCTGGACAAAGGATTCATCAAATTTTTCTGCCAGTTCTTCTCCAAGAATCTCCGTTCCTAACTCTTCCCACAAAAGTCCGAATGCCGCATATGGAATCCCGTTTTCCCTGACACGGCTGTCCTTCTGATGATGATCATATGCTCCCCGTCCGATGTCAAATACAATACCGTCATACTCTTCCGGCACCTGATTTCCCCTTGTAATCTGAATTTCCGGGTTCAGATATAATAACAAAGCCGATGAAAATATATCATCTGCATGAAATTTTCCCCCGTGAGTAAATGCTTTTGCATCTTTCTGTCTGATCTTATTCAATAAATTTTCTTGATTCATAGTTTCTGTTCCTTCTTTGAAAAAGGCAGTTTTTCAACATGTAAGTTCTGAAAAACCACCTTTTTATCATTCTTTATTATATTATTTTGCCAGGTATACGTCTGTATTCTCTGTGTCAAAAGCAGATACCTCTGCATGGTTATTTACATAAATACTGATCTGATTTCCCTGGACTTTTCTTCCTGTATCTTCCGCTGTAAATACATGTCCTCCGATAATCACCTTGGTTCCATATGGAATTACATTCGGATCAGTTGCGATTGTCTTTCCTTCTGCAACAGGTGTTCCCGATGCCGTAACTTTAGATGCTTTATCGCAGCAGATCTCGCAAGGACAATAATATGTAATCTGGAAATTTTCAAGTTCCTTTCCATACATGTCCTCTGTTGCATTGGCCTTTTCAATTCCGCCGCCTGTAAGAGAATAATCATCTTTCAGGATACGTGTTGCCCATACTGCATTTTTGGTATTGACTTTTCCTTCGATAATTCCGAGTTTCGTACTTGCAGCCTCTATCGTCCTGCCATCTCCTGCATACATGACCACATGATATACATACCCTTCTTTAGCATAGAAGATCAGATCTCCCGGCTGGGCATCTTCTACAGGAATCTTCGTTCCATACTGGCTTTGATCTTCTGCTACTCTTGGAAGGCTGTATCCATACTGTTTATAAATCTGCTGTACGAATCCAGAGCAGTCTGCACCGTCCGTCAGGCTTGTACCACCCCACACATATGGATTACCGATAAACTGTGACGCAAATTCCAGCATGGATTCCCGGATTTCTCCACTTGGCGATCCCTCTTTTACAGAAGTCAGTGTATAATATAATGCCTGATTTTCTTCTGGTTTTACCGTTTCTTTTGCTGTCTGATATTTATCCTCACCATTCGCTTCAATCTGCTTTTTTGTTTCATCACTGAAGTCCAGATACTTCTGTTCCACAAAGCCTCTGACATCTCCGGATTCTATATATACCCAATCCGAATCTTTATCTGCCAGAATATAGCACAACTGTCCCTGTGCCATTGTTCCTATTGTTCTGGCTGTAGTATTTTTTTCTTCTTTTATTTCCAATGCAGCAGAACCAATCTGATCATTTATAAGTGCTGTATCTTTAGCTGCCACTGTCTGGCCGGCTGTCACGCGCAGATACGTATATGCCTGATTGTCCTTTGCATCAACTGAAGCTTTTGCCGTTTTTGCAATTCCTTCAATTCCATTATATTCTGTTTCATCCTTTTTGGCTTTTTTCTGAGCCTTTTTCTGGTAAACAGTTAAAAGTTCTTGTGCCGCATCATCTGTATATACTTCTGAGGCCTTTACAAATCCCCTGACATCTCCGGATTCTACATAAAGCCATCCGTTTTCTTCTTCTTTCAAAATATAAAGCAAACCATCCTGTGGCAGCGTTCCCACAGTACGGACCTTTTCTTCCAACTGCTGGCTTACAAGAGCCGCATCCATGCCTTTCTGCTTCTGTTTTTTTTGCTTTTCCACTGCTTTTTGCAGATTCCTGACAGCTTTACTCTTTGCTTTTCTGACGGTTTTGTTCTTAATCTTCTTATCTTTCTTCACTGTCTTTATTTTTTTCTGCAATTTCTCAGCATCTTTCTTTGCATTCGCAACATCTGTCCCTGCTGTCTGTGTATTACTTCCGTCAATATTTTCCGGCACCGCTTCACGGATATTGATTTTTGTCTTTGCAAATGCATAGTTTCTTGCAACTGTAAAAAAGCGGAAATCTTCCTTGATTTGTGGCAGTTTTACAATCTTCTGCTTTGCAATAAGTTCTTTATTGCTTTTTGCACTCTTTGTCTCATCTTTTTTCTTAGTTGTATCTGTCGCCTGTTTATTATTTGCTGTCGTGTGTTTTCCTGCAGCATTCGATGTACCGGAAACATTCGAAGTACCTGACGCCTCTGACTTACTCGGTGTATTCGGCGTATTCGGTGTATCCGGCGTATCTGGAGTGTCCGGCGTATCCGGTGTGCTCGGAGTGTCCGGTGTATCCGGTGTGCTCGGAGTGTCCGGTGTATCCGGTGTACCCGGTATATCCGGATTAGCCGGTATCTGCTCTACTCGTTCTCCTGTCACCGGATCTACTTTCTTTCCTGTCACGGTATCAATCAGATAGTTTGATTCTTCATCCAGCTTCACTTCACCTTTTTGAATCATATCCATGACTTTATCGGATACATCTGTAAGTGTATCTCTCCCATCTACGGATTTGGCCTGTAACTTTTCTGTCTGTACAGCATCTGACTGTGACATCGTGCTCTGTACATCTGCCAGAACAACCGACGGCGTACCTACGACAAGTCCAAATGCAAGCAACCCTGCAAGCGTTTTTGTTCCTAATCTTTTTGCGACTTTTACGTTTCTCAGTTTCAAAAATCTGGCTCCTTCCATATATATTTGCATTCATACATCTGTATGGTATAAACAAGATTCTTCCTTTTTTATTCTGGTATAGATTCGTATACACTGATTTTTATTATACGCCCTTCATTTTAAAAATTCCACCCTTGTTATTATCCTATTTCTATCAACTACTCAAATATTTTGCTCAATCTTTTCACTGTTGGACATTTTGTTCAAGCAACAATAAAATCCGCCTGGGTAAGCTTAAATCCTTTTCCCAGACGGATTTCCTGTTTTGTCTTATTTTCTTTCGTCGTTCCTTACATATCCAGAGGATATTTTGCAGTCAGCTCTGCAACCATTCCTTTGACTTTTTCAATGTTATCTTCACTCTGAAGTACGAGTGCGATACACTCTGCGATCATATCCATGTCGTCTTCTTTTAATCCTCTTGTTGTAACCGCCGGTGTTCCAAGTCTGACACCGCTTGTCACGAACGGTGATCTTGGATCGTTCGGTACCGTATTTTTGTTACATGTGATGTGTGCGGCATCCAGACGTTTTTCCAGTTCTTTACCGGTCACATCTTCTCCTCTTAAATCAATCAGCATCAGATGATTATCTGTTCCTCCGGATACAATCTTCACTCCACGGTCCATCAGTCCCTTACTGAGTGCCTGTGCATTTTTGATGATCTGTTTCTGATATTCTGCGAATTCAGGCTCCAGGGCTTCTTTGAAGCATACCGCTTTTCCTGCGATCACGTGTTCCAGTGGTCCTCCCTGGATTCCAGGGAATACAGCTTTATTAAAGTTGAATTTATCTGCTGCTTCCTGATTACAGAGGATCAGACCGCCTCTTGGTCCGCGCAGTGTCTTATGTGTCGTCGTTGTTGTGACATCTGCGTACGGGATCGGGCTTGGATGAAGTCCTGCTGCAACAAGTCCTGCGATATGGGCCATATCAACCATCAGGTATGCTCCTACTTCATCCGCGATCTCACGGAATTTTTTGAAATCAATGATTCTTGCATAAGCACTTGCTCCCGCAATGATCATCTTTGGTTTTTCTTTTACTGCGATCTCACGTACCTTATCATAATCGATCACACCCTCGTCGTTCACTCCGTATGATACGACGTTGAAATATTTACCGGAAATATTAACCGGAGAACCATGTGTCAGATGTCCGCCATGATCCAGGTTCATACCCATGACTTTGTCTCCAGGCTCCAGCATTGCAAAGAATACTGCCAGATTTGCCTGTGCTCCGGAATGTGGCTGTACATTGGCATAATCACAGCCAAATAACTTCTTTGCTCTTTCTCTTGCAAGATCTTCCACTACATCCACACACTGACATCCACCATAGTAACGTTTGCCCGGATAGCCTTCTGCGTATTTATTTGTAAGCGGACTTCCCATTGCTGCCATGACTGCTTTGCTTACCCAGTTCTCCGATGCGATCAGCTCCAGATGCGAATTCTGTCTCTCCATCTCGGCCTGAATGGCGTCTGCAATTTCACTGTCTGCTTTTTTAATTTCATCAAATGCATACATATTTGAGTCCTCCTGGTTTGTTAAAAATTTGATTTATTTAACATGATATCACTTTACCACGGTGAATGCCAGTGTTTTTTGTAAAAAAAGAGGAAACCTCTGATGAAATTAATCATCAAAGGTCTCCTTTAATTTATCCATAAATCCTTTTTTCTTTTTGCCTTTATGTTCGTGCTCTTCCGCTTTTTCAGATTTCTCTGCTCCGAGGGAATTGCCGGTCAGCTCATCGAATTTACGCAGTGCTTCTTTTGCTTCAGCACTTAAGTGTTCCGGTGTCTGGACCACAAGTGTCACATAATGATCGCCTCGAACCTGTGCATTTCGAAGAGATGGAACTCCTTTACCTTTCAGACGTACTTTTGTATCTGTCTTGGTTCCCGGTTTTACCGTGTAGATCACTTCTCCATCTACCGTCTTGATACGGATATCCGCACCAAGTGCTGCCTGTGCAAATGTAATCGGTACCGTTGAGAAGATGTGCATATCCTGACGCTGGAAGATTGGATGTCTTGATACCACAACCTCCACCAGAAGATCTCCTCTTGGTCCGCCGTTTACACCCGGCTCACCTTTTTCACGGATTCTGACACTCTGGCCATTATCAATACCTGCAGGAATTGATACGGATATCTTCTTCTTGCTGGCTACATAGCCTGTTCCGCCGCAATCCGGACATTTTTCCTTAATAATCTTACCAGTTCCCTGGCAATCCGGACAGGTCTGTACATTCTGTACCGTTCCAAAGAATGACTGCTGTGTATATACTACCTGACCTTTACCGCCACATTTCGGACAAGTCTCCGGAGATGTTCCCGGTTTGGCACCTGTTCCGTTACATTTCGGACATGGGTCTTTTAATACAACGTCCAATTCTTTCTCGCATCCGAATACAGCCTCTTCAAATGTGATTCTGACACTCTTACGGATATTCATACCTTTCATCGGTCCCTGGTTCGCACGACCGCCTCTGCGTCCGCCGCCGAACAGATCTCCGAAGATATCTCCGAAAATGTCGCCAAAATCAGCACCGTTAAAGTCGAATCCGCCATATCCGCCGCCTGCTCCCGCACTTCCGTCAAAAGCAGCATGACCAAACTGATCATACTGACGGCGTTTTTCCGGATCACTCAAGACTGCATACGCCTCAGAAGCTTCTTTGAACTTCTTTTCAGCTTCAGCATCACCCGGATTCATATCCGGGTGATACTTCTTGGCAACCTGTCTGTATGCTTTTTTCAAAGTTGCTTCGTCAGCATCTTTACTGACCCCAAGCACCTCATAGTAATCTCTTTTTGACTCTGCCATTTCCTATTCCTCACTTAATGTTCTTAGACTTCTTTGTAATCTCCGTCTACGACATCGTCGCCCTGGAATCCTTCTGGTGCCGGGCCTGCTCCTGCATTAGCTCCTGGCTGAGGACCAGCTCCCTGAGCTCCTGCTGCTGCGCCAGCCTGCTCATACATCTTTGTGAAGAGCTTCTGAGCACTCTCTGTCAGTTTTTCTTTACCTGCTTTGATCTCTGCAACCTGCTCATCTGTAAGAGTATCTGTATTTGCTTTTTCAAGTAATTCTTTCAGAGCTTTGCAGTCAGCTTCTACTGCTGCTTTGTCTGCACCGTCAAGCTTGTCGCCAACTTCCTGCAGAGCTTTCTCTGTCTGGAATACCATAGCGTCAGCTTCGTTCTTAGCATCGATTCCTTCTTTACGTTTCTTGTCCTGAGCTTCGAATTCAGCAGCTTCTTTTACAGCTTTGTCGATATCTTCATCAGACATGTTAGATCCTGCTGTAATTGTGATGTGCTGTTCTTTTCCAGTTCCAAGGTCTTTTGCAGATACATTTACGATACCATTTGCATCGATATCGAATGTAACTTCGATCTGTGGGATTCCACGTGGAGCTGGTGCGATTCCGTCCAGTCTGAACTGTCCGAGGGATTTGTTATCTCTTGCGAACTGTCTTTCTCCCTGTACTACGTTGATATCAACGGCTGTCTGGTTATCAGCAGCTGTAGAGAAGATCTGGCTCTTCTTTGTAGGAATTGTTGTATTTCTCTCGATCAGACGAGTAGCTACACCACCCATTGTCTCGATAGACAGTGACAGTGGAGTTACATCCAGAAGAAGGATGTCGCCGGCGCCTGTATCTCCTGCAAGTTTACCACCCTGAACAGATGCTCCAAGTGCTACACACTCATCCGGGTTCAGAGATTTGCTTGGCTCTTTACCTGTCAGACGTTTTACTTCTTCCTGTACTGCAGGGATACGTGTAGATCCACCAACTAACAGTACCTGACCAAGTTCAGAAGCTGTGATACCAGCATCTGATAATGCTCTCTGTACCGGCTCAGATGTCTTCAGTACAAGATCATGTGTCAGTTCATCAAATTTAGCTCTTGTAAGGTTCATATCGAAATGTTTTGGACCTTCTGCTGTAGCTGTGATGAATGGAAGGTTGATGTTTGTTGTTGTTGCTGAAGAAAGTTCTTTTTTAGCTTTCTCAGCTGCTTCTTTTAATCTCTGAAGTGCCATCTTATCTGCAGATAAGTCAACACCTTCCTGTTTCTTAAATTCAGCGATCATGTAGTCTGTAATCTTCTGGTCGAAGTCATCTCCACCAAGTCTGTTGTTACCGGCTGTAGATAATACTTCGATAACTCCGTCACCGATCTCGATAACAGATACGTCGAATGTACCACCACCAAGGTCATATACCATGATCTTCTGTTCTTTTTCATTGTCAAGACCATATGCAAGAGCTGCTGCTGTTGGCTCGTTGATGATACGTTTTACATCAAGTCCTGCAATCTTACCTGCATCTTTTGTTGCCTGACGCTGAGCATCGTTGAAGTAAGCAGGTACTGTGATAACAGCTTCTGTTACTTTTTCTCCAAGATATCCTTCTGCATCTGCTTTCAGTTTCTGAAGGATCATTGCTGAGATCTCCTGTGGAGAATATTTCTTATCTTCAATTGTTACCTTGTAGTCGGTTCCCATCTCTCTCTTGATAGAAGAGATTGTTCTCTCTGCGTTTGTTACTGCCTGACGTTTTGCAGGTTCTCCGACAAGACGCTCACCTGTCTTTGTAAATGCTACTACAGATGGTGTTGTTCTTGCGCCTTCTGTGTTGGCGATAACTGTTGGCTGTCCACCTTCCATTACGGCTACACAGCTGTTTGTTGTTCCTAAATCAATACCTATAATTTTACCCATGATAAATTTCCTCCTGTATGATTTTTTATTCTGATAATTGTGAATGTTCTTGTTTCTAGTTTGCTACTTTTACCATGCTGTGTCTTACAACTGAATCACGGTATGTGTAGCCCTTCTGAAATTCCTCGGCAACAATATTCTCACCGAAGTTTTCATCTTCCACATGCATCACTGCGTTGTGGAAATTCGGATCAAACGGCTGGCCTACTGCTTCAATAGGCTTAACCTCGATTCCTTCCAGAGTGGTAAGCAGATGTTTATACACCTTCTCCATTCCCTGAACGAACGGATCTTCTTTGTCTTCTTCCTTCACTGCATCCAGACCTCTTTCAAAGTTGTCTACAACTGGAAGAATCTTCTCTATGATATCTTTCGCTCCAACTTCGTACATCTGGGATTTTTCCTTTTCTGTACGTTTGCGGAAGTTATCAAACTCTGCCATCTGACGGGTAAGCTTATCTGTAAGCTCTTCGATCTTCTCGTCTTTTTTATCTTTTTTCTTGCCAAATAATTTTTTGCCAGATTTCTTTTCTGTATCTTTCGCTGTCTCTTCGGCTTCTTCGTTTTCCACTTTTTCAGAAGTTTCTGTTGTCTCGTCTGTATCCGTCTCTGCTTCTTTTGCTTCAGCAGCAGATTTTTTTGCCTCTTCTACAGCTTCTTTTACCATATCTTCCTGGCTTTTTTCCTGCTTATTTTCCAAGGGTTATTCCACCTTTCTATCATTCTTATGGAACATCTGATCCAGTTCTGTCTGGAGACGTTTCATAGATTTTAAAACATGTTCATAATCCATACGTTTCGGTCCGATAATTCCTATCGTTCCCTTCATACCATCACCCAGTTCGTAGGTTGCAGTTACGACACTGCAGTCTCTCATAGTCTGTACCGGAGTCTCATCTCCGATATATACCTGAATGCCGGTATTCTCATCCTGTGCCAGGGTCTGTGTAACCAGTTCGGATAACTGCTGTTTTTCTTCAAATGCACTGATGATTTCCTGTGCGCTCTGGTTATCACTCAGCTCCGGATATTTGAAAATGTTCGTCGCACCGCTTGTGTAGATCTGCATATCATCATCTACATGAATCGCATCTGCAACTGCATCCAGTACATATCCGACTACCTGACTGTGGATTCCTGCCTGCTCCTTTAATCTGGCGATTAATCCCAGGTTGATTTCTTCGATCGACATGCCGTTGAGTGTTGTATTCAGCAGCATATTCAGCTTTAACAGATTCTCATTGCTGATCGGCTCATCAATGTTAATGATCTTATTCTTGATCACATTGCCTCCCAGTACGATAACTGCGATCACCTGTTCCTCATCTACCATAGATAACTGGATGAACTTAATCTTGTTTGAATTGTTCATCGGAGTCGAAACCATCGTTGCATAGTTGGTATTCGTTGCAAGAACCTTTGCTGCCTGTTTCAAAAGCTGATCCATCTTATCTGCTTTGTCAAGCATCTGATCCTGCATCTCATTCAGCTCCTGCTCTTTCTCCTCCATCAGCATATCTACATAGAGCCTGTATCCTTTATCCGAAGGAATACGTCCTGCCGACGTATGAGGCTGGATGATATATCCCATCTCTTCCAGATCTGCCATCTCATTACGGATCGTTGCTGAACTAAGATTCAGATCCGTGTACTTGGAAATCGTTCTGGAACCAACCGGTTCACCTGTCTCCAGATAATTCTGGATGATTGCATGAAGTATTTTCAGTTTTCTTTCACTCATCTCTTCATGATTTATCACCGGTACCTCCTCCTTTCGGTTTCCGGTTATTAGCACTCTTTTTATCTGAGTGCTAACACCTTTCGACTATTAAGATAGCACTCTCGCATATTTTTGTCAACACTGTTTAGATATTTTTTAGAAAATGTAAAAAACCTTCTGATTACCACTTCTTTCGAATGCACATCAACGCAAACAGGCAGACTACTTATAATATATTGTCTGCCTGTTAATCACTTTATTCTTTTTCGTTTATATTGTTTTTAACGCAATTCCAAGGATATGTTTTGCACATCTCTGGAGATCCGCTTTGGTAATCCTTCCATTTTTTACGCCGTCTACAATATCCTCTACATTTTTCCTGCACCCTGGCATCTGAAGATCATTTCCTGCCTTAATGCACTGTACACCATCGGAATAGCTGTATTTCCCGCTTTCTGATACCATTCCAAGTGCCGTCGTATCCTGAGACGTATACCAGTCTGTCATAATAAAGCCTTCAAATCCCCATTCATCACGCGCTACATTCTGAAGCATGTCATAATGATTGGCGGCATGTGTTCCATTGATCAGATTATACGATGTCATGATCGCATAGGGCTGTGCTGTCTTCACCGCAATTTCGAATCCTTTCAGATAGATTTCTCTTAATGCACGTTCGCTGATATGTGCGTTCGTGAACATACGGTTGTCTTCCTGATTATTTGCCGCAAAATGCTTGATCGTCGTTCCATGTCCTTTGTAAGACTGTACACCCTTTGTATCGGCTGCCGCACACAGTCCGGTAAGCAGTGGATCTTCCGAATAATATTCAAAGTTTCTTCCACACAATGGATTTCTGTGAATATTCATGCCCGGTGCCAGCCACAGGTGAATATGAAACTGTTCCATCTCTTCTCCGACAATCTCACCCATTCTCTTGATAAGATCCACATCCCATGACTGCGCAAGTGTCGTCGCAATCGGGATTGCCGTACAGTACTGGTAATAATCCTGCGCTCCTTCTGGCTGCTCTTTCGCAAACGGTGCAATTTCCATTCCGAACTGTTCCCCACCCGGTAATTTATTGCCTTCTTTATCCGTTTTAAAATGTGTCTGTAACCGTAATCCTGCCGGTCCATCTGCAAGGATCAGATTCGGGATCTTCCGCTTCTCGATCAGTGCCGACGTCGTATCCCCTGCTGCTCCCGGCACACATGCAGAAGATGACCCGATTACATTACCGCCTTCTTCCAGTCGTTCGGTTCCGACACAAAGATCGGCCATCTCTTCTACCGTAAGCTGTGCAACCAATTCTTCGAGTGATGCTGCCCCCTTCTTCACATCCTCCAGTGTTAATATCTCGTCCGGTCTTTTATCTTCCAGCGTAGTACGTATCACTTCATATTCCATGATCTTTTTCTTAAAGTTTTCCGCATAGATCAATATCGGGCGCATAAATGGTGTGTCATCCAGTTCCAGGTCAAAGATTGGGACCATATGATGAATCTCTTTTACAAATTCCTTATCCTTCATCACATTCTTTAAAAGAACCGTCTGAACCGTTTCATCCAGATCTATGATCGCGGCTACTTCCGTTGTACGTGAACTGTTCCCCACACGAATCGTATACTCGCCTTCCTCCATGACCCATGCTGCATCATAGCTGTCATAAGATGCCATATCTTCTGTCGCAAATGTAACTGTTACCACTTCTTTTTCTCCTGGCATGAGAAGCTTTGTCTTGGCAAATCCTGCAAGCTCCTGTGTTGGTTTTTCCATAACTCCATCCGGTGCCGAATAATAAACTTGTACGACTTCTTTTCCCGGATATACCTTACCGATATTCGTCACTTCCACTTCTACCTTTACCAGCTTTTCATCTGCGGTCACTTCTTTGGTCACCAATGAGAAATCCGTGTATCCTTTTCCATACCCAAAGCAATACAACGGCATGATTCCAAATGTATCAAAATAACGATATCCGACATAAATCCCGTCACTATAGTATTCATCATCCAGATTGTCATCGCGGTAACTGAAAGTTCTCGATGACGGATAGTCATCATAAGATCTTGCCCATGTATCTGTTAATTTTCCTGACGGAACTGTTTTAGCCATCAAGACATCCGCCACTGCATGGCCACCCATATTTCCAGTCTGTCCGGTCAGAAGGATTGCCTGCACTCCGGAAATCTTCCGCAATTCTGTCAGATCTATCACGCCTCCTGTATTCAATAATACAACACAATTCGAATAATTTTCCGTCATAAACCGGATGTTCTGCAATTCTCTGTCACTCAGATAATAATCTCCTTTTTCTGCCCGCCGGTCTTTTCCCTCTCCGGAATTTCTTGCAAGCACATAAATGGCCGCATCTGCCTCTTTGATATCTGTCTCTTCGACAATTGGCTGCTCCGGTTCCTGAAACGGATGTTTGAACCCAAGGATTACCGATGGCTCTCCCGTCTCATCTGACATATCTTTTAACTTTTTCAAATATGTTTTCTGCGCCTCTTCCAGATCCCGGTCGTATCTGTCAAGCCAGTCTTCTGTCACGATCTCAAATCCGGCTTCTTCTAATCCCCGTGCGATTGAAACTGTTTCTCTTACATTGACATCTCCGGATCCTGTTCCTCCTTTCACCGTATGTCTGGCTCCCGTTCCATATAATGCAATCTTTTTTATCTTATCTGAAAATGGTAATACACCGTCATTCTCCAAAAGGACCATACATTCCCCGGCCAGATGACGTACTTCATTCTCATGCTCTGTCTCATACTTCTGAATTTCATTTGTTTTCGATGCATAAATCTGTGCCATATATCTTCCTCTTTTCCTATATTATATTTTTCAAATTATAATGCTTCTGTTTCTGATTTTTGTATTTTGTTTGCAGAAATATCAGCTCTGTGAAAAATTTTAACACATTCTTCTGTCATTTTTCCATACTTAACATCCATTATTTCAGATACATTACGGACATCTTAATTGCGGTATTGTAATTATTTTTATTTTTGTTGTTATTCCAACAACATTCTTTTTCTTCTTTATAGTACACTAATACCTGCAAAACAACTGATACCATTTTAAACATATTTCTATTTTTTAAGAAAAGGAGAATCATTATGATCAGAAAAATAATCCATATAAATGAAGAAAAATGTAACGGATGCGGTGCATGTGCCAACGCCTGTCACGAAGGTGCCATTCAGATGTTTGATGGAAAAGCCCGATTAATGCGCGATGATTTTTGCGATGGCCTTGGTGACTGTCTGCCGGCCTGTCCGACAAATGCAATCACATTTGAAGAACGTGAAGCGGATGCTTATGATGATGATGCAGTAAAAGCACATCTTGCCGCCAAAGGACCGGAAGCACTTAAGAAACACCTTGATGCAAAAAAAGCACATGCTCACGATAATGATGCACCAGCTCCACATCATGGTGGATGTCCGGGTTCTATGGCTCGTGAAATTCAACACACTGCTCCTCATGGTGGATGTCCGGGTTCTATGGCACGTTCGGTTGAACACACTCATAATAATGATGCAAGTGCTTCTAATAATATGTCAGGAAGTACACCGACCGCTTACTTCATGGAAAGTCAGCTTCGTCAGTGGCCGGTCCAGATCAAGCTTGCTCCGCTGAGCGCACCATATTTCCAGAATGCAAATCTGCTGATCGCAGCCGACTGTACGGCATATGCATATGGCAACTTCCACAACCAGTTCATTAAGAATCACGTTGTACTGATTGGATGTCCGAAGCTGGATGCAGTTGATTATACGGAGAAATTAACCGAGATCATCAAGCATAATGATTTCAAAAGTCTTACTATCGTCCGTATGGAAGTTCCTTGCTGCGGAGGACTGGAGCATGCCGCTACAGAAGCGTTAAAAGCAAGCGGGAAGTTTATTCCTTGGCAGGTGGTGACGATTGGGATTGATGGAACTATAAAGGATATTTAATGCATGAAGCGGTCGTTACCCGGAATAGGAGTCACTGTTTGAGCCGTATGGCGAGTTTGACTCCTAGGCCGGGTGCTTTTAGAAAATTCTGACGCCCTTGTAACTTCTTCATCGTAGAATCTTAGCCCGAAGCAGAATACCAAGTCTTTCTCATGGACCGGGGTAAACCACGATACTGCATTAAACAGCAACTCACTGATCTTCCCGGATATACCTCATCCACTCTTTAATCTCCTTCTCATGCCCATTCTCGCTTGGTACATAGAATTTTTCTCCGACGATCTCGTCCGGGAGATACTGTTGTTCTACATAATGGTGCGGATAATTATGTGCATATTTATATCCGATGCCGTGTCCCAGTTTCTGGGCTCCTTTATAGTGGGCATCCTGCAGGTGTGACGGAACCGTTGTCTTTGTGCGTTTCACGCTTGCCATTGCATCAAAGATTGCATTGCATGCGGCATTACTCTTTGGTGCAGTTGCTACATACGTGACTGCCTGAGAAAGAATGATCTGTGCTTCCGGCATACCGATTCGTTCGACTGCCTGGGATGCAGATACGGCAACCGTAAGTGCCATCGGATCTGCATTTCCGACATCTTCCGATGCGCAGATCATGATACGTCTGGCTATGAACTTGATATCTTCTCCTGCGTATAACATTTTCGCAAGATAATACACTGCCGCATCTGGATCGGAGCCACGCATACTTTTGATAAATGCAGAGATCGTATCATAATGATTATCCCCGGTCTTATCGTATTTGACTACACGTTTCTGAATGCATTCGGATGCAACATCCAGTGTGATGCGAATCTTTCCGTCTGCACTTCGTTCTGTCGTCAGGATTCCAAGTTCGACTGCATTCAATGCACTTCTGGCATCTCCTCCGGAAATGTCTGCAAGAAATTCCAGTGCATCTTCATCGATCACTGCCTGGTAACTTCCCATACCTTTTACCGTATCATAGACTGCCCTTGTGATCAGTGTCTTGATGTCTTCTTTGGCAAGCGGCTGTAATTCAAAGATGCTCGATCTGGAAAGCAACGCCCCATTCACTTCAAAATACGGATTCTCTGTCGTTGCGCCGATCAGAATGATCGTACCGTCTTCTACAAACGGCAGCAGATAATCCTGCTGTCCTTTATTGAATCTATGGATCTCATCCACGAACAGGATTGTCTTCTTCCGGTACATTCCCTGCATCTCTTTTGCTTTGTTTATCACTTCTTCCATGTCCTTTTTACCCGCAGTCGTTGCGTTGATCTGGGTAAATTCCGCACTGGTCGTATTGGCAATGACTTTGGCGAGTGTGGTCTTTCCTGTTCCCGGAGGACCGTAGAAAATAACCGAACTTAATTTGTCAGCCTTGATCGCCCTGTAAAGTAATTTGTCCTTTCCGATAATGTGCTGCTGTCCGACTACTTCCTCTAATGTGGTCGGGCGCAGTCTGGATGCAAGCGGTGCCTCTTTTTCCATGTTCTGCTCCCGCATATAATCAAATAAATCCATTCTTTCATCTCCATTTATCTATGTAAATTTTCATTCATCAGATCTGATTCATAAATTCTGCGTTTTGAATCTAATTCATAATGAGTTCATCAACCGTTACAAATTCAAATCCTTCCTTCTGCAGGATATCTACAATACGCAGTGCCGCATTCACACTGGACTCATAACAGTCGTGCAGTAAAATGATATCATTTTCCTTTGCCTGCGTCACTACTTTATTGACAATTTCATCTTCATTATTCGTTGTCCAGTCCAGAGGATCTATCGTCCACATCACAGGCATAACATCCAGTTCCCACTCCAGCTTCTTCTGCCAGGCTCCGAACGGTGGTCGCATATAAGAGACTTCTTCTCCTGTGATCCCGGTAATCACTTCATTTGTCATCAGAATTTCTTCTTTTGCCGTCTCATCCGGTACACGTGTGATTTCTACATGGTGATACGTATGATTGCCGACCAGATGCCCTTCTTCCGATTCTCTCTTTACAAGTTCCGGCGTATTTTCTGCATTTTCCCCGATCAGGAAAAATGTTGCTTTTACATTCCGCTCTTTTAATCCATCCAGTAGTTTCGGTGTCCATGCCGGGCTTGGTCCGTCGTCAAATGTGATTGCAATCTTAGGGGCCTCTTTTATCATATTCGATGCTACATACTGAATGGCCTTTTCATTACTTGAATGGGTAGTTTCTGACAGTTCCTTATGAGTTTTTTTCACTCCCACAACAGCCTCATCTTCTAACTGCGCCATCTTTGTCAGAAGGAAATAGATGCCTAATATATAAATCAGCAAAATTCCCGCCATTTTCATCCTGGTCCGTCGTTTGTATGTTATATCTGATTTGCAATCGATATTTGATTCCATGTCACACCCGCATAGCATTATTTCATTTTACTATATGCAGGGACAGGGAATTCCATACCCGGGTTCTTTTTCTGACCTTACTGCAATACGAAAAAGCTGCCATTGACATTTTCCTCTTGCATACTTTGGTATACAAAAGGCGCCAGAATTCTGACGCCTTGCTTTACCTTATATTTTTCTATATTATTTCTTACGTTTTCCCGGTACCGCTTTCTTTCCTGTACTCTTCTTATTCTTTTTCGATACAGGCTTCTTTTCTGCATTCTTCTTATTCTTTCTCGATACAGAAGCTTTTCTGACGCTCCATCCAAATGTTCCAAGTGAATCTCCCAATGTCAGATATTCTCCATGAGAATACGCCAGAAGACCGGCTTTTCCAAGCTGTAATCTTCCCTTTTCATCCAGATATTCTTCTCCTACCTGAACAGCCTCTACTTTAGCCAGAAACATATGA
>OLSO01000136.1_pt1 | contig 72979 bp, 54 predicted proteins | sample 1672441 | NCBI WGS metagenome assembly OLSO01 (sample SAMEA3136686, study PRJEB25190) | human gut metagenome | biome: human gut; feature: human-associated habitat; material: faeces | place: Austria | collected 2013 | reverse complement strand
AATTTCTACTCTGTCGTAATCAAAAATCACCCCTTTCCTAATCCCCTTCTTTGGCCCAGCCATAAGCATATCTTACAGCTTTATTCCATCCACGGAGCATTTCACTCCGTTTCTCTTCTCCGATCATTGGTTCAAATGTCCTGTCGATTGCCCAGTTCTTTATTACTTCTTCCCTGCTGCTCCAGTAGCCTGTCGCAAGTCCTGCAAGATAAGCCGCTCCCATTGCTGTTGTCTCGACACATTTCGGTCGCTTGACCGGGGCATGAATAAGATCTGCCTGCGTCTGCATCAGAAAATTGTTCGCACTTGCGCCGCCGTCCACCTTCAGAGCCGACAGCTCAATCCCGGAATCCGCCTTCATTGCTGTGAGCACATCCTGCACCTGATACGCCAGTGATTCCAGGGTCGCCCGGATAATATGATATTTATTTACACCGCGTGTAATCCCGACGATCGTCCCGCGCGCATACTGATCCCAGTGCGGCGCACCAAGTCCCGTAAATGCGGGTACGACATAGCAGCCATTCGTATCCGGCACCTTCCGTGCCATATACTCCGAATCCTCTGCCGAATCAATCAGGCGCATCTCGTCGCGCAGCCACTGAATCGCAGCTCCCGCGACAAACACAGAGCCTTCCAGCGCATACGTCACGGTCCCGTCAATCCCCCATGCGATTGTCGTCACAAGTCCGTTTTCAGAAAAGATCGGCCGCTCTCCGGTATTCATCAGAAGGAAGCAGCCTGTGCCATATGTATTTTTTGCCTCACCCGGCGCAAAGCAGAGCTGACCGAACAGCGCTGACTGCTGGTCTCCTGCAGCACCTGCGATCGGGATCGGTCCGCCCAAAAACGAAGAATCTGCCATCCCGTATACATAGCTTGACGGCATCACCTTCGGCAGCATGGAGCGAGGGATATCCAGCTCCCTTAAAATCTCCTCATCCCACTCCAGTGTATTGATATTAAACAGCATCGTCCGCGCCGCATTCGAATAATCCGTCACATGCACGGCCCCTTTTGTCAGCTTCCAGATCAGCCATGTCTCGACCGTTCCGAACAGCAGCTCGCCCCGTTCGGCGCGTGCCCTCGCTCCCGGCACGTGATCCAGAATCCATTTAACCTTTGTTCCGGAAAAGTAAGCGTCAATGATCAGTCCGGTCTTTTCCCGGAATGTCTCCGTCAGCCCCTTTTCCTTTAAGGAATCACAATACTCTGATGTCCGGCGGCACTGCCAGACGATCGCATGATAGACCGGCTCGCCTGTATGTTTATCCCAGACGATCGCCGTCTCTCGCTGATTCGTAATTCCGATCGCCGCAATATCCGAGGCTTCCGCGCCGATCTTGCTCATCGCCTCTACCGCCACACCAAGCTGACAGGCCCATATCTCATCCGCATCATGCTCCACCCAGCCCGGCTTCGGAAATATCTGCTTGAACTCCCGCTGCGCCATGCTGCAGATCTCGCCCTGTGCGTTAAAAAGGATACAGCGATTGCTTGTCGTCCCGGCATCCAGCGCCATAATGTACTTTTTCATCCAATCCCCCCGTCTTTCAGTTCTGATTATAAAATGCATGACCTTTTGCCCCTGTTATCATAGCATGGTTTTTTGGGGAGGGCAATAAAAGAAGGTGGCGTTTTCTCACTCGGGAGTGAGGGGAATATTTCAGACTTGCATTTTTCCGGAAAAGTGTGTATATAATTACCATCGCCATGCCTGTTGCCTATTATAAGTGAAAGGATTTCATTATGAAAATCACCATGAATTTTTCTCTTGAAACAGATGATCTCGGACGTTACACGGATTCCACAGACCTGCGCCGTTTTTACCAGTCCTTTGGGCTTTCCGGACTGGAGCTGATGCCGCTTGGCGAGGATCCGGCGCATCTGGTTGAAAAGGATATGATTGTCGGCGTCCATCTGCGCTGCGTCACAGACTGGATGGATCTGGATAAGGACATGCTGATCGAACATTACCGAAAAGATCTGGAATATGCCCGCCTCATAAACGCGGAATACGTTGTCTTCCACGTGACACAGGTCGGCTTTGCAGAGTCTCTCGTTTATGAAATGAAGCATACGGACGCAGAGGTCGTGGATGCCGCAGCTGCCTTTATCAATGAGCTGCTCGACGGGCAGGACTATCCGTTCTGGTTTCTGATGGAAAATCTCTGGTGGCCCGGTTTGAATATGCTCGATGCCAGAATCACCGAACGGCTGCTTGCGCAGGTTCATTATACAAAAAAAGGGCTCATGCTCGATACCGGTCATTTTATGAACAGTAATTACGAGCTTGAGACCCCTGCAGATGCCCTCGCATATCTGCATCAGATGCTTGATGAACATGAAGCGCTGCTTCCGATGATCCGCGGCATCCATTTAAATCAGTCCTTAAGCGGCCACTATATGAAGGATTACCGGAAGCATCCGCTCATCCCGAAAACAGATCCGACCGAGCTGGCCACCCAGACCTTCCTGCATATTTTTCAGGTAGACCAGCACCGTCCTTTTGCCGCTCCCGGTGTCCGTGAGCTGGTCAGCCGCATTGATCCAGACTATGTGACACTGGAATACATCACGCGCAATCGCAAGGAGCACGCACAGTTTCTGAAGGCCGGGACAGATGTCCTAAAGCCAGTCACTACCGTCCGGGAGCTTGCCGCGAGAAGTTCGATCTGAATGCGCTTCTTCTCTCTTATTTATTCCACCTTCGAAAACAGAATCCGGTCGTTGTCCAGCTCTTTTCCGACACCGACGCTGAACTTCTCCAGCAGTCCGTCCACCGTCAGTCCATCCCGCTCCTCGCCCTTGATATCCAGCACGATCCGGCCGGAATCCATCATTAAGGTGCGGTTGCCGAGCTCCAGTGCGGAATGCATATTGTGAGTAATCATCAGGCAGGCAAGGTTGTTTTCCTGCACGATTTTCTTTGTCAGCTCAAGAACCTTATCCGCTGTTGCCGGGTCAAGTGCAGCTGTGTGCTCATCGAGCAGCAGGATCTTTGGCGGGACAAGTGTCGCCATCAGAAGCGTCAGTGCCTGCCGCTGTCCTCCGGACAGGAGTCCTACCGGCTGCTTCATGCGATCCTCCAGCCCCATATGCAAAAGGGAGAGCCGTTCGCGGAACATTTCCCGGTCGGCATTGCTTGGCCTTGAAAATATGGACTTTTTCTGTCCGGCACGCAGATAAGCAAGTGACAGATTTTCCTCAATCGTCATATGCGGCGCAGTCCCCTTCATCGGATCCTGAAAGAGCCGCCCGATCTCAACTGCGCGCTTGTGCTCCGGCACATAGGTAATGTTGCGGTCATCCAGATAAATGCTCCCCTCATCTGCAAAAAAGCTTCCGCCGATACAGTTAAATAACGTAGATTTTCCGGCTCCGTTGCTTCCAACGATCGTTGCGAACTCTCCGTCCTCTACTGTAAGGGTGACACCGTCCAGCGCGACCTTTTCATTCACGGTTCCTTCATTAAATACTTTCCGGATATTCTTCAGTCTCAGCATCAGGCTCTGCCTCCCTTCTCTGCTGCGATCGCTGCACGCTTCTTTTTCTGGAACGCAATCTGTCTCTTTATGTAAGGAGACGCGATGGCAATCGCTACGATAATCGCGGAGACCAGCTTCAGGCACTCTGCCGGAATGTGCAGCCGCAGTGCGATCGCAATCGCAAACCGGTACAGGCAGCTTCCGAATACGGCTCCTCCCATACGATGATATACCGTCCTTTTTCCGATCAACGTCTCGCCGATGACAAGGCTGGCCAGCGCAATCGTCACCATACCGGTGCCGAGATTGATGTCACATGACTTTTGATACTGTCCGATCAGACAACCGGAGAGTGCCGTCATTGCACCGGAAATGCAAAGGCCGACCGTAATTGTAAAGCCCGGATTGATACTCGATGCACGGATCATGTCCTCATTATCTCCGGTTGCCCGAATGGAAAGGCCAAGCCGTGTGCCAAGGAACCATTTCAGCAGGATGCAAACGACTACTACAATCAACGCCGACACGATCAGCTTGTACCAGGTCGTACCAAGCACTCCTTTGGTCAGGCTGTAAATCGTATCACATTTAAACAGAGACAGATTCGAAGAAAAGCCCATCGCCGCCAGGTTCACAGTATACAGCCCTGTATTAACAATGATTCCCGCAAGGATTGATTCGACACCAAGCTTCGTCTGTAAAAACGCCATAATGTAACCAGAGCACACGCCTGCTGCCATCGCTGCAAACAGCGCCAGGATCGGATGTCCCATGATCGCCACCTGAGCACCGACTGCACACCCTAACGTAAAGCAGCCGTCCGTTGACAGGTCGGCAATATTCAAAATGGAATAGCTCAGAAACAGAGCCAGTGCCACCAGCGCATAGATGAAGCCAAGCTCCAGGGCGCTCACGATGACAGAAAACGATAATAATGAACCCATAGCAAACTCCTTTTAAAGACAGATAGGGCCGCAGAAGCAAGTGCGCTTCTGCGGCTGGGATTTTATAAGATGGGCGTTCCGCCCATCCCCGCATGGCAACCCAGTCTTCCGCAAGCATGCTTGCTACAGACTGCATTCCCTCGCGGCTGCTGCTCGAAACTGTTTACTCAAATTCTTCGGCCGTTACCGTCTCTACGACTCCGGTGCACAGTTCTGCGAATCCGCTGTAGTCAATGCCAAGTGCTTCTGCTGTCTCGGTGTTGACTGTTGCAATTCCGTTGTCAAAGGTCTTGATCGGGGTGGTCGCCGGATCTGCACCCTGCAGTACTTCGATGACCATATCCGCTGTCTCTACACCAAGCTTTGCGTAGTCTACGCCATAGCCGCAGAATGCACCGTTCAGCGCGAAGGAGTCTGCGCCACAGTAGTGCGGGATGCCTGCGTCGATGAATTTCTCATAAATCGCGAGCTCTGCTGTCATGACGGTATTGTCGGTCGGTGTAAATACTGCATCCACACCTGCAGCAATCAGTGCGTCCGCAGCCTGTGTAACCTCCGTATTATTCGTGCCGGTCTTTTCTACATATTCAATACCCTTCTCATCCAGATACGCCTTTGCATCCTCGATCGGCTTTTTGGAGGAATCCTCAGACTGACTGTAAAGAAGTCCCACCTTCTTGATATCCGGATTTGCTACAAACATCAGATCCAGAATCGCATTTGTATTTAATGCATCGCTCGTACCGGTAATATTTGCCCCCGGCGCATCCATGGATTCTGCAAGTCCTGCGCCTACCGGGTCAGATACTGCGGAAAATACAACCGGAATCTGATTATCCTCCGTCGCCGCCTGTACGATCTGCGCCGCCGGTGTCGCGATCGGAACGATGACATCCACACCGTCATCAATCAGCTGTGTCGTGATCTGGTTCAGTGTCGTGGAATCTGCCTGTCCATTGTACACATATCCATCGAATACATAGGTATCTCCACCTTCTTCAGACTTTGCGGTCAGCTCCTTTTCGATATTCTGCTCGATCTGATTCAGAGATGCATCATCCACAAACTGAATGATACCTACCTTGTACTCAGCCGCCATTGCGGTGCCTGAAATCATTGCTGCTGCTGCCAGTGATACGGTTACGCTTGTCAGTACATTCTTTTTCATAGTTTTGTTCTCCTTTTCCTGTCTTGATTGATCCCTTCTGGGATCTCCATCTGTTCTTCAAAGGATCTTCACCGGTAAAGGACTTCTATACTATGCTCACGCTTCATAGTATAAAAAAACCGCCACAGATAATCTCTTATCTGAGACGGTAATAAAATCTTATTATCGCGGTACCACTCATCTTGACTCGTCGTCCACTTTCGCATGTACTATCATACACTCCTGATTGATAACGGGTTCGGTTCCCGGTGCATCCTACTTTGGAAAGCTCCTTTCAGACCACCCTCAAAAGTCCATTCAGCAACCTGCTCCATACTGCAATCCCACCACCTGCAGCTCTCTGTGATTTCACAACTGATGCTTACTACTCTTTCTCATCGGTTTGTTCCTTTGTTGTGTTAAAGTGTAGCACCGGGCGTGAGATTTGTCAAGAGGGATTTTTCCCGTGCAAAACGAACTACATGAATATGCTGCCCGCGCGCAGCGCCACCTGCAAAAACAGATTCGAATCGTACATCCAGCTTAAGAAAGTGCTCTGCTCGACAAGTCCGATAAGCTGCGTCCCGATTGAGGTCGCGGAGCACAGGGAAAGAATCAGGAAAAATACCCACAAAAGCAACAGGGCCTGCACAAGTCCGAGCAGCATCCCGGCAAAACGGTTGATGACGCGGATCACCGGAATATGCGCCATGAGATTCAGCAGGGTAATAATTCCCCAAAGCAGAAGCTGCACAACGACAATTGATACCAGATAAGCCACGACATTCAGAATGCTCGTCGCCACAAAGTTGATCAGATAATCCGGAAAGCTGGAAACGCCCAGCCCTTTGTAGCCCTCATCATTATTGTAGTCCAGCAGGATATCCTTCAGCTGCTCCGGCAGCGGAAGGTTCTCAATGATCTCCGTCTGCTCGATCCGGGTCAGGCTCTTCGTACCTCCCTGTGAGTCCTGACTGCCATCTGACGATCCGGACAGGTACTGATTCAAATACTGCTGTATGTATTGATTTTTATAAACTTCCAGCCGTTCATCGCTGAGCTGGTCGAGCATCGTGCTGTCATAGCCGTTCTCCTCCAGAAGCGCCCTGATCTCATCCCGCCCCATATTGGCATAGGCATCTGCGGCAGATCCGGAATTCGTTCCGGCTCCGCTTCCCGAACCGGTAAGGCTGTTCAACACCTGTTTTTCCATAATTCCGGTACACTGCTCTACGAGAAAGGTATAGACCGGCGTATTTTCCTTCAGATACTGTGTAATATACGGAAGCAGCGCGGATACCAGTACGATCGACAGCGCAAGTGATACCATTGCGGCAAATTTTTTTACAAAACCCTTACGAAAGCCTGCGATCGCAAACAGTACCATCACTGCCACCACCGCGGCCTCTAACAGATTAATCATGTCCTTCTCCTCTCTGACCGGTGCTTATCCGATCCGGATCTTATCGAAGCTGTCCTTTGAGATAACCAGATACTTTCGGTATTCTCCAAAGTAGAAAAAGCCTTCTACTTCCTTTTCGTAGGCAGATGAAAAACGCTGATGTCCGGATTTTGAAAATACATCAAAGCCCTTGTCATTATACATCAGGATCTGGCCGTTCTCGATCTTGATCTCATCAAACTTTGCGTCGATCTTCGCAGACGACTTTTTCCGGCCACTGTAATTATACAGCTCCATCCGGTACTGCTCATCACCATCGTCATTCAAGAACAAAAATCCGATGCGCTCCGCATCATGGAAGCTGCTGATGATCTCTTTTTCAAACTGTACGCTTGTGCTCTCTTCCGGCGCATTGCTCCCGGAAAACACATGATATCCGCTGTCCGAGACCGCCACCGCATGTGCGTCATCCGTAAAATAAATCTGCGGAATCACTTCATCGGTGTACTCCGTGCGGCTGACGATATTGTCCGTCTTGTCCTTTCCGGCCGCACCGAAATGGTAAAATACGACCTCGTCGGTCATAACGCCCTCCGCCAGCTTCAGATAGGACACTGCCATCTTTTGCCCGTTCGGAGAAAGCGCGACATCAAGCGGATAGCCGCTCTCACCGACTGTCGTCTTGTCCGTCGCCACAGACGTCCCATCCACCTGATACAGATTCACCCAGGTCACCGTATCATCCTGCAGCACAAGCGCTACCACACCCTGCCTGGAAACGCGCGCCTTCAGGATCGGAATCTGCGTCTCAAAATTACCGAGCAGCCCATCCCGGTTGACGATATAGACCTGTGTCCCCTGCTGCTCCGCGATTACCATTGTACCGTCACAGATATCCGCAATCGGTGCCTGCATGCTGTAGGTCACACTCCACTCCGTATCTCCGGTACGGGAAATACAGGAAACTCCGTCTGAATTGTAGCGATACAGCTTTTTCCCGACAGACAGGTACTTCGTTCCGGAGACTGCCTCAACAGACTTCGAAGCTGTAATCACATAATCCCGGAATACATGCAGCTGATTGTACAGAAAAAAGCTGCCTGCTATGATCACAATGAGCGATGCCAGAAAGATGCGCCAGTGTCTGACCTGACGGCGGCTGCGCTCCAGCCGCTGCTTCGGATCACCTTCCGGCAGCTCCCGTCCCGGCGCAAATGCACGCTCCTCAATCTCCAGCTCTTCCTCCTCGTCCTCATCCATATCTAATTTTAAAAAGCTCAGCTTCTCGCCGAGCCATGCGAGGGTATCCTTCCAATTTTTTTTCTTCATGTCCTACCTCGATTTTCTTTCGGGTTTCCTTTCGGAACTGGATATTACTATAGCAGAATCCGGCGGGAAACGCAACCGCTACAAAAGCTCCCCTGCGGCATCCTGCCACAGAGGAGCACCGGGAATCCGCCTGTATATCGCCATCCGTTTTACGGCAGGACGATTCTCTGCCCCGGCATAATCAGATTTGCATCTGAAATATGATTTACCTGACAAAGCAGTTCCAGTTTATCCAGACTTCCATAATATTGATTACAGATATCCGCAAGGGTATCTCCCATCCGAATTGTGTAGGAAGCGTGGATTCCCTGTGCGGCTGCCGACGCAGCCATCGTTAACCGGGCATCTTCCCCGGTGGTGGCCGAGTCGGAAGCGCCAGTATTTGAAGCAGCAGCTGTAGCTGGATTTGCTGTGCCTCCGACTGCGACGGTCTGACCTGGCTCAGATGCTACGGCAGCCCCTGCGAGTAAATTTGTATCCGCTGCAGCACCGTCTATCTGCGCGTTCCCCGTCCCGGACGATGCAGGCTGTGCAGAGGCTCCTGTACCCTCATCCATCCCGGCTGATACAGACTGCGCCGAGGCTCCTGTACCCTCATCCGTCCCGGCTGATACAGGCTGCGCCGAGGCTTCTGTACCCTCATCCGTCCCGGCTGACACAGACGGTGTGCCAGCTTCGTTTCCATCTACAGCCGCACTTCCTCCGGCCGCTTCCGGAACTGCTGATCCATCTTCTGATTCCGCTCCAACAGCTGCCTCCTTCGCCGCAAATCCATCCGATGCGGTCCGGTTGCCGCCCTGGACGACCGCCGTGCTGTCCGCATTTGTATAGATCCGGTCGGCCTCATTTTCTTCCGTGTTCATCTGGTAACTGCCAGCCTGATTTTTCCGGATATCATCCATGCGTGTCACTGCAATTGCTCCGATCACAAGCGCAGCAACAACAAAAAAAGAACTTGCCAGCTTCAGCATGCTGCCCGTTCTTTTCTCCCCTTTGATCCGTACTTTTTCGCGAAAGCTTTTGATCGCTTTATCCGGAATGCTCTCTTTTTCAACCCTGTCTTCCTTAAATTCGTCTGCCAGATACTGCTGCATCCTGCGATTCTGCTCATAAAACACAAAATAACCGCGCAGCTTTTTATAGCAGCCCTCCACCGTCCAGTAAAGATTTTCCTCCTGTTCCTGCAGATGATAGATCAGCTGCATAGACATGGGATTCAGCTTCTCCGCCAGCTTCATGCGTTCGGTCGGATACTGGCCGATCACACAGCAGCCCTGAACGTCCCAGTCCGGAAAATATTTTTCCTTCTGCTCCTCCAGCTCCTTTTTAACCGCTTCCTCCTCACCGTCCGGAATTTCCAGAATCCCGCGGAGGAACAGATATATCCCGTCTTCCTCCTTCCGCTGTTCTCCATAGAAAATTCCGAGATAGCCATCCTTTTCCTGCGGTTCCTTCTTATGAATGCAGGTCATCACATAATCCTCGATGCAGATTTTTTCCGCTCCCCGTATTTCTCCGATCTGACGTATGTTTTTCGGCAGGGCCGTTTCCTTCTCCTTTCCCATACTCCACTCCCTCCTTTTTTAGGCTTGCCTATACTCTACCATACACTCTATGCGGAATTTAGCAATTCATGGACAAAATCCAGAAAAATTTTTCTGCAGGCTGCCATTGCATAGGCGAGAAAAAATCTGGATAGAATAGATCAGCACGACTTGTACCCTTTGCTTTTTGTGTACGTAGTTTTCCTATATGCAATATCAGCTATACAATGGAGGAACTATTATGCCCCAACATTTTCATCTTTCCGACACTGACACCGCTCTTCCCCTGCAGGAGGCCTGTCTCTCCCAGCTGCTTGACAGCTTCCGCCCCCAATCCTCCGGCTCCATACTCCGTAAGCTGACCTCCCGCGCATTTGGCGAGCCGTCTGATACCACTATACTTACGCCGGTCATTCTCTGCATCGGCACGGATCGTCTGATCGGCGACAGTCTCGGCCCGCTCACCGGTTCTCTGCTGCAGCGCGCCCACTGCCCGCTGCCTGTTTACGGCACCTTAGCACAGCCCGTTCACGCTCTGAATCTTGCAGACTTCCTCGCAGAAATCCGTCGTACGCATCCAAACAGTCCGGTCATCGCCATCGACGCCTCACTTGGCCCCGACAGCCGCATCGGCTGTCTCACCCTGCGCCCACATGGTCTTCAGCCCGGCGCCGGTGTCCATAAACGCCTTGCCCCCGCCGGTGACATTTCCATCACCGGCATTACCGGACCCAACAGCCGTCAGCCTTACCTTTCCCTGCAGACCGCAAGACTGGCAACGGTAATGGCAATGGCAGAGGAAATCTGTGCGTGTATTTTGCAGGTGGGGAAAACAGATACCACCACGTCTTAAATACGGCAAAGCGGGCCAGTCATATACTCGATATGCCTGACCCGTTTTGTCACTACTGCTTTATTTTTATAATTTTATCCGATTACTTTAACTGTGCACTTTGTAGAAACAGAGCCAGAAGTTATCGTAATCACTGCTGTTCCCTTCTTAAGCCCTTTGATCTTTCCTTTTGTGGTCACAGTCGCAACCTTTTTATTCGAAGACTTAAAGGTAAGCTTTTCATCGCTTTTAGCCGGAGCAGTCTTTGCTTTCAGGGTATATGTCTTTCCCTTCTTCAGCGTAATCTCTGATTTCACACCATTGATTGCCGTCGTCTTCGTCTTCGGAACGGTAACCGTAACGGTGTATTTCTTCTTTCCGGCCTTTACCGTGATCTTAGCCTTTCCAGCCTTCTTCGCGGTAATGACACCCTTCGATGTGACGGTCGCTACCTTCTTATTGGAGGAACTGAAGATCAGCTTATCCTGAGAAGTAAGCGGAGTCAGCTTCGGCATCAGCGTTGCCTTCTGTCCCTTCTTGAGCGTCATCGTCTTGGTGAGACCACTGATCTTGGAAGTCGTTACCTTTTTCTTCTGAACCGTAATTTGTACCTTCTTCTGAAGGCCGCTCTTCAGTGTAATCGTCACGGTCGCCTTGCCGGCCTTCTTGCCTGCGGTCAGCTTTCCGTTTGCGTTTACTTTCACAATGCTCGTATTACTGGACTTCCAGGATGCTACCGAATCGCCCTTGGCAAGATCCGTTACTTTCAGCTTCGAGGTAGACTGTTTTACCTTCATCGGAAGCTTCGTCGCATTGACCTTCATCGTCGGTGTCAGTGCTGCTCCAACGCTTCTCTGCTCCTTCTCCCCGCATGCACAACTATATTCTCTTACCTCCGCTGCAAATACGGTTGCCTCCGATACGACGCGGAACTCTGTGAAAGCATGCTTATGGTTTGCCTTCTCATAGTATGCATTGATCTTTTCCTGTACTTTCAACGCCTGCTCATAATCCTTCAGATATTTCTGATCTTCCTCGGTAACGCCTTCCTTCAGTGCCTGAATCTCCTTCAAAGCTGCCTGCAGCTCGCTTGCATTCCTATCGTCTACATTCACGCCTGCATTCAGTCCATATTTCTGAATGATTGCATTGATCAGCTCTGCCTTTGCCGGGCTGACATAATACTGATAGCTCTCAAGAGAAAATACATCTTCCTTTGCAAGTCCTTCTGCTGCCTTATCAACTGCATCAATCAGGCTCTTATTTTTCAGTGTAATCGTCACGCCGTCCAATGTCGATTTGATCAGGTCATTGAGTGCTTCGCGCTGTGCAATCACTGCATCCACTTTGGTCTTCGCTGCCTGGAGCTTTGCAAGGTTCGTGATCGCTGAGGTATCCTCCCCAAGTGCCTCCACTCTTGAGAGCAAACTGTCGATCTGCGCCTGAGAGCTGCTCGTAATCTGTGACTCTTCCGGGAGCTTATTGATGTCTGCCACGATCGCATCTGCAATCACCTTCTGCTCCAGATCCGCAATCTTTTCATAAGCCATCTCCAGTTTTTCCGGATTTATGATCAGCAGTCTCTTCTCATCATCCAGTCCCAGATAGCCCTGGTACAGGTTCTCAATCATATCACGGGAGTCCAGTGTCATCTCATCCAACGCCGGCAGTGCCATGATACCACTGTTGATCCGCTCGATCTCGTCCTGCTTGGAAACTTCCAAAATATCAAGCAGCTTCTGGATATTTGTGACCTTTGCCTGCTCTTCTTCACTCAGACTGTCATAACGCGCTTTGATCCGCTTTACTTCTGTACGATTGTACCATTTGTAAGAATTTACTTCTGGCAGATTCCGGATCTGACGTTCTACATCTGTCGCTGTAATCATACGCTTTGTGAGGTCGTCCAAACCATATGCATAGAGATAGTTAGAATCATTGTAGTAATAAATCAATCCATTATCGCCAACTGTCATGCTCTGTGAACAAAACTGTCCCACGCCAATATTATCTACCTTTTCATAAATTGGCTCGGTCTGTCCGATACTATCCTGAATAATATACATAGCAGATGTACGATTCGGATATTGTCCATCTGGTCTATAAGGAACAACATACAGATATACTTTGTAATTGTTCTCAGCCGTCGCATATGCGGTCGACAATACTGGCGTTCCTTTAGAGCCCAGATCAGGAATCTGGTAAATTTCTGTCATCGTATTCGCATCAATGACGCGGAACGGCTCGTTACTTCCACCGTGTCCGCCACCACCGCACACATAAATCCTGCCATTGTAGATCACCGGACTGGACTTGATGCCGCCGCCATTCTTGTCCGACTTGAACCACTTCATCGAATCGCGATTAAAAGTTCCATCCTTGTTCACTTTCACTGAAAGGATCGCGCCTCCCTTGCCGCTTCCGGATGCAAGCGTGAGATACAGTCTACGGTTCTTTTCGTAATAGTTCGGTGTCGACTGAACCTGATAATCTGTTAAGTTAAGCTTGTCTACCACCTCACCGGTCGTCTTGTTTACCGCAAAGAATGTACCGGCCGTATCTCCAAAGTATGCATAATTTCCTACGAATTCTGCTCCACCCCAGAGAAAGCCCTGCTGAGAGCCTTTCGTCGCCTCCACATCCCACTCTGGACTGATATCATAGCTCTTCTTCTCATCCGTAGCAATAAATGCATAGTAGGAACCTGCGGATCCATAGGAGGCCAAGTAGAAATATCCGTCATGATACATAATCGGTGTTTCGATTTGCGTATTGGCATTTAAAGCGATTGTCTGATACAGAAATTCCAAGTCAGAAGAGCGGTATACCTTAACGACTACCTTACCGTCGTCATTCTTTGCCATTGCAAAGACCTTGCCATCTGCGCAGGTTACCTGTGGAAGCAGCATCATGCAGCCCTTCGCCTCATTTTGTGCAAGGATTTCTCCATCCTCCGGATCCAGCTTGTATATCTTATCATCCATAGTCACGTATACAGCCTTATTGTAATAAGCCGGTGCACTTACATGTGCAAACATGGTACTACCAGTCTCTGCCTTCAGCTTCCACTTCTCCACCAGATCCTCGCCGGTCTGCGGGGTCTTGGAATCGGACACGCCCTTCTGTTCTTCATTTCCAAGAAACTGACTCCAGTTTAATGCACTGTCTGTATTCTGTAGGCCAGCCTTTTCGAGCAGCTGATTATAATAATGCTCTGCCTCTGTTAGCACATCGTAGTTGTAAACCAGAAGCTTGTCCTCTTCCGGAAGCTCGTTGTATGCTGCTCTTGCCGCATCGATCTTTTCTTTGCTCCGGTTGGATGCATTCAGACTGACACCACCGATGTTCTCAATGCGGTTGATGACATTGTCGACATCCGTATAGCCGGCAGCCCGCACAAGCGTTACCGGGATCTCAGAGAGCTGGTTTGCAAATACGGAGATATTCTCTGTCACACTCTCGTATCCGGATGCCTCTGCGATATAGGTATAACGGATTCCTGCTGTCAGGACATAGGAGCCATCCTTCTGCGGATTCACGGTCTTTCCGTCCGGATCGGTGACGGTGATCGCCGCATAATCCGGTGTCAGGGCAAATTTCAGGGTATAGGTCTTTGCCATATGCACCGTATACACTGCAGCGGCATTCTTTTCTTCGGTTCCATCCGTCAGCGTCATAACGATATCGTACTGATCGCTCTTCTTCGGAATCGCTACCGTTGCCGTCGCCAGAGAATCCACAACGGTGCACGTCGTCTCCTCCTGAAGCACGGCCTGCGTCTTTGTATCTACTACCTTCAGGCGGATCTGCTGATGCTCTGTATCCAGGTCAGCCGCAGACATCACAATGTTCAGGGATTCCTCGCTGGATGACAGGATTGCCTGATATTCCTTTGTGTTTTTATTAAACCTAGGTGACAGAGTCATCATATTTCCACTGCCATCGTACAACTGCAGGTTCTTCAAATATGGTGCCTTTTCCAGATTAAGTACAATTGGCCCATCTGCGTTCATGTCTACCTTGCCGGATATACGGATATATCCGTCTGCCTCTGCCGTATAGGTATATTCCGTTCCTTCCGTCAGTTCATATTTTCCTTCTACCGGGCTGACTGTATTTCCTTCTGCATCCTGTACAGTCAGCTTTGCATTCTGTGGCGTTACCTGAAAGCCGATCTGTTTTACTGCCGCAAGTGTACTGTATTCTGCCACCTGTTCCGTCTCAGTTTCCGCAAAATCGGCCTCTGTTTCCGTTTCTGTACCATTCAGATACAGCTCTGTTTCCGTTTTGATCTCTGTAGACGTTTCTGTCCATAACTCCGTCTCCGATTCTATCTCTGTGGATACTTCTGTCCACAGCTCTGTCTCCGCGCTCTGTCCTACCTCCTCGCAGCCGACAATCTGCAGTCCGTTTCCCGACTCATCTTCGCCGACCCCCGCCAGCAAGGACTCGGAGACAACTGCACTTTCCTCTCCCTCATCCAGAATCAACTCCTCTGCCAGCACGCTGGTCGGAAGTCCGCCGACAGTCATAGTCAGCGCAAGAAATCCGGAAAGCATCTGTTTCATCCTTTTTTTCATATCCTGTTCTCCTTTTCTTTCTGAAGACCCACGGAGTGCCCCGCCTTCAGAGTTTCCTCTGAAGCTTCCAGAGCCGGATCCATTCAGATTTTGGCAGGTCTCCTGGCTTGAGTTCTTCCTACTTTCCCATCCTTCCCAGTTTCCCAGTGGTTCATGAGGAGTTCGTCCCTTTTACAGTAGCGGGGGCTGCTGCGGATTTTCACCGTATTCCCTTTTAATGCCTGTGCAGCCGTATCTGATATGTCCCTAGTTCTTCATCATATTCATATAATCACAGGTATCCCCTGTGCTGGAAGCATTTTTACTCTTACGCCTCTTTTACTGCGATATAAATATCCATGCAGCAGGCCTCTTTATCGGTACATCGTATATCATAATACTCAAAGTCATATCCTTTCTCATCCGGCACATATCTGCTTCTGGAAAACCAGACTCGGTAAATATATTTCCACGTATCACGGATCCGAAGTGCAAATGCCTGATGCTGAGAAGTGAGTGTCATATTGAGTGGTTCTGTCGTAAATACAGCATACTTACCCGCCGGAATTTCCACCACCTGCATTCCTTCTGCCAGCTCCGGCTTCTCTGCGGTCTTACTTCCAAAGAAATACTTCAGATTCCCGTCTTCATCCGTCTCTTTGAGCCAGAGTCCGATCTTCACATCATCCTTTTGCATATGCCCGTGATGATGTCCATGCCCGTGACCGTGTCCATGTCCTACCCGGTCCTCCTTTTCCTGATACCAGTAGGCTGCGGTATCCTCCCCCTGCTTTTTCACCTCGGAGCCCCGCTCATGTCCAAGTACAAAAAATGGCTGGAGCTCTACGATTTTTGGTTCTGTCATAAAATGGCCCTCCCCGTCTTTGTAGGATCGAAAATATTCCGTAGGCGTACATCCGTATTTCTTTTTAAATGCCTTCGAAAATCCTGCCGGTGTCTCAAATCCCACATCCAGAGCAGCCTCCAGCATCCCGGCCCCTCCATAGATGCGGTCGATCGCCGCTTCCATCCTCTTGCAGCGAATATACTCCGCCACAGAAATATCCTTGATCACCTGAAAAATTCTGCAGAAATGATAATAGGAATAATGGTATTTCTCCGCCAGCTCTATCGCTGAGAGCTCCTTCTGAAAATTCCGGTCAATATACCGACAGCATTCTGCGATTGTCTCTGCGTATCCCATGTCGCCTTCTCCTTTTTACTATACATGACAGCTTCTGTTTTTTCTTATCCTGTTTAGCTCTTTATGCTCACTCCCAGAAGTTGCCGCCGATGTCCCGTCCCAGATCGCAGGTGTAAATCCACTGGATCACATCCTTATCCTGCAGCACATATTTGCTGCAGCCGTAATTCGGGAACCAGCCATTTACCGTATACATCCAGCCACTCCCGGATCCGCAGTCGAACTCGTCCAAATGATTGATGCCCACGATATAGCCTGCCCCGTGCACGCTGTCATTGCGGAACTCCAGCTTCAGTCCTGCCATACGGGTCACACGCTTCAGTACCTCAAATACGGTCTCTCCGTCATAGAGCTCTACCGTCGTCTTTTTCAGGATCACTCCATTCGACGGCACGTAGCCTGCCAGTCCTTCCCTCAGATCCCCCATATTATGAAGGATTGTTTCACAGCGAATCGTAATCGTACAGGTCTTTTTCGGTGCTTCCGTCTCTTTTTTCGGCGGTTCGGTCGCCGGCGTGCTCTCTGACTGCTCCGGCTTCTTCTCGGTCTCCTGCTTTTTCTCTGTCTCCTGTTTTTTTTCGGTCTCGGAGGTCGTCCCGCTGCCTTTTCCGGTCAGATCCAGCTCCCCGTCCGCCTTGATCTTTTTCTTTTCCGTCTCTTTCTGGCTTTTCTTTGTCCCGCCTCCGGTGCCATAGGACACGCCGCCGCTGATACTTCCGGAATCTGTGGACATATCCGGAACAGTCGCTTTGTCCCCATCGTCCAGTGTCTCTGCTTTTCCGGCCCCGGCATCTGCCTGCACTCCTCCGGCAACCGTATTCTTTTCTTCCGATCCGGTGCTCTTCTGCGCCTTACCGGTCGTCTTTTCCGACTGCTTTTTTTCTGTCTCTTCCTCAGTAAGCGCTGTCTCGCCAGCCGTTTCCGCTTCCATGCCATCGGATCCCGGCTCCGGCTCTGTCTCCACCACAGCCTCTGTCGTCCCCTCCGCGGCCTTCAGCGCCTTACGCGCTTCTTTTAGCTCCTGCAGGGCTTCTTCCGCCTGTTCGTCCGTCGCATTCAAGTCGCTTTGGACCTCCGCCGCGGCCTCTACCACCGCCGCAAACGTCTCTACCGCCGAGTCCGACCAGCTGCCATCTGCCTCGCCACTGCGAATCTCCGCGATCAGCTCTCTGGCGCTGTACACCTCATTTGCAAGTTGGCTCTTTACATCCACTCCACTGATCCGTATATGCGTCAGCACACCGCCTGCAATCAGCAAAAATAAAATCGCCAGAACGATCTTACGCCCTTTTCTTTCCCGCATGTCCCATCATCCTTTCTCCTTTTACCGGTATATCCCATACTTGATCTTTACCCGCTCTACTTTGCGAATCACTTTTTCTCCAAACACATACAGGAAAAATGCACTGCCACAGGCATGTGTCGCATCATACGGTACCCCTGAAATATACAGAATTTTCAGAGAATCCCAGCTGATCGTCAGGCCGGACGCGGATACATAGCTGTTAAACACCAGCGCTGCGACGTTCATAATCCCTCCGTAGATGATAAAGGTTGTCAGAAAGCCGTATACCGCCAGCGTGATATCATCCACCGGAAGCCGCTTTCGCTGGATCAGAAAGCCGCCCAGCATCCCGGCCGCCCCAAACAGGTACAGCCGCCAGCCAAAGAACCCGCCGCCACGTATCCTGGCATCGATCCAGGCCGCGGCTGCAGCCAGCAGCACGCCGGTGACCGGTCCTGCCATCACCCGGAAATGGTCTGATTTTTTCCGGTCCAGATCATTTTTATTGAAGACAAGCCCCGCAAAGAATCCAAGAATCCCCCAGCAGAACATCTGCCACGGCGTCCAGGGCCCCTGTCCCAGAAAGAAATTGCACAGAAAGCGGGCCAGCGCGCCGACAAGGAACCCTGCCTCCGGTCCCAGTGCAATTCCTGACACGATCGCCATCGCCGTCCCTGCCTGAAAGGGAATCGTGATATAGCAGACGATATTCCCAAGTGCGGTAAGTGCCGTCATCACCGCCACCAGCACCAGCTCGCGCGCCCGCGGTTTCTTCCGCTCAAACATCATGAAAAACGGCGCCATGACATAGAGCAGGATCAAAACACTGACCAGCATAAAATTATAGTCGTTCCAGTAGTGGATCCCCACATAGACCGTCAGCGGAATCAGCACAAAAATGACCAGCGTCGATATCGCAACTCTCCGTTTTCTTTTTTTCAGATAGATCTTTTCACTGTATTTCTGCCACATAGCTCCACCACATCCTTGCAGGTCACGGCATTGTCAAACAGGTGACGGGACATCCGGTTTGCCGCTGTCGTATAAAAGCTGTTGCCACAAAAGAAACGCTCCGGTGTATCCGCCGCCCGCACCTCCCCGTCAAAGAGCATGGCACACTGGTCGGCGTATTCCCCGCAAAATTCAATATCATGGCTGATCATAAAGATCGTCCTTCCCTGTTCCTTCTGCTCCAGCAAAATTCGCGCAAGTTTTCGTTTAAAATGCGGGTCAAGCCCCTTGGTCGGCTCATCCAGCAGCAGAAGCTTCGGATCTCGAAGCAGTACCTTTCCAAGCGCCAGCCGCTGCTTCTCACCGCCGGACAGGTCATACGGATGCATACGCTCCAGCCCGTCCAGCTGCATTTCCCAGATCATATCGCGCACCGCAGCCAGCTTCTCTTCTCTTGAAACCGGCTCATAGCTAAGCGCCTCATACAGCTCTTCCTCCAGCGTGATTTCCGTAAAGACAGACGCCGGATTCTGCGGCAGCACGCCAAGGCAGTGGTCAAAAAGGCCGGTCTTTCCATAGCTCTCGATCCGTTTTCCGAAAATCGCAAGCTTCCCTCTCCAGGGCTTCCATCTTCCGCTCAATACGCCGAGCGTCGTACTTTTTCCGGCTCCATTTCCGCCCATCAGCGCATAGATCTGGCCTTTTTTTACATTCAGGGTCAATCCTCTTAAGACGTCCTCCCCCTGCCGTGTATAGCGGAACCAGACCTCTTCCATACAGATCGCGGTGTCTTGCACCGGTGTCTCTGCTTTTGGCCGTTCCAGATGCCGGATCTGAGGTTCTTTTACTGTCTCTGTCAGCCAGAGCCTTCCCTCCCGCACCGTCAGCGGGATCGCTGCGCAGTCCGGCTGTACCTGCATACAGATCCGCACCGACGCGGGCAGCAGTTCCCGCAGCTCTTCCTTTTGTGCTCTCGCGACAAACCGGACCGTCTCCTGCGGCGTTCCCTGAAAGAGCAGGCGGCCATCCTCCATCAAAAGCACCTGGTCTGCCATCGGAAATACTTCCTCAAGGCGGTGCTCTGTGATCACAATCGTCGTCCCGAGCTCCTGATTGATTCTCCGCAGGGTGTTCAAAAACTCTGAGGCAGCCACCGGATCCAGCTGCGAGGTCGGCTCATCTAAAATGATCGCCTTTGGGTGCATCGCCATGACCGCCGCCAGATTCAAAAGCTGCTTCTGTCCTCCGGAAAGCTCACAGGTGTCTTTCCGAAACCAGGTCTGAATCCCGAAGTAGCTGGCCATCTCGGAAACCCGGCGATTGATTTCTCCCACCGAACATCCGAGGTTCTCCAGACCAAAGGCCAGCTCATGCCATACCTTGTCCGTCACGATCTGGCTCTCCGGGTCCTGCCCGACGTATCCGATCTCGGAAGCGTCCCGGCGGTTGTCCAGCAGCATCAGATCTTCGCCGTAGTACCAGATCGCCCCGTCTCCGATCCCATACGGCACCAGACTTTTTTTCAGATGGCGCATTAGCGTCGTCTTGCCACACCCGGATTTTCCACAGACCAGTACAAACTCGGATTCCCGGATCTGAAAGCTCAGATCCGTTAATGCGCTTTTCTCACAATCCGGATAAGAAAAAGTCACATGTTCGAATACAAACGTCTCCATTTCCATTCCCCCAGAAGCTCTATCACGACCGGCAGCAGGCAAAGTCCTGCAAATGCTCCGTATACCGGTATCTTCAGCCAGCCTGCTTTCCGAAATACGATTCTCGGATAAAACAGCAGGCCATTCATTTTTTCCACACAGCCGATTAGCACCACGCCGCCAAGCAGCAGGATCAGCAATAAAACGCACAGGTCTCTCCGGTCAAACCGGTAAATGGTATAGCTGCTCCGGCCCTTCAGCCCATAGCCCCGTGCCTCCATCGAGTCCGACGTCTCGATCCCGGCTTCCAGCGACCATGCAATCAGAATGGAGAGCTCTTTGCTGAAAATGCGGAGCTTTTTTATCGGGTGCCGGCTGCCGTCGTCCCTTCCCATACAGCGCTGCCCATCCTTCACCTGATCAAATCTGCGCTGCAGCAGCGGAAACATCCGAAAGGTAATGGACAACAACAGCCCCAGCACCGGAAGTACCCGCCCGAACAGGCAGATAAACTGGTCGATCCCCATGACCATTCCCCAGCACTGGATCCAGACCAGCACAGAAGAAAAAAGCATCGCCGCTGCCAGTCCGTACAGTACCGCTTCCAGCGTGACCGCTGCATCATTCAGGTAAAAGAGGATCGTACTGCCGCGCTGCGTAAAGAGCGGGTTGATCACAATGCCAAGCATCACCAGCGGCACCGTCATGCGCAGGTTCCGCTTTATCGCTTTTCCCTGCCCCCATAAAAAGGAGCAGAGGAACCCGCAAAGCAGGCTGCAGCAAAGGAAATATGGATGCATGGAAAACATGGTAAACACAAGTATCAGTACAAAATACAGAAATATGACCGCCGGATGATACCCGGAAAAGCTTCCCATCTGCCCTGCCTCCTCTTTTCTATGACTCCATATCCTCCAGTCCGCCTTCCATCTCCAGGTAGACCCGTCGGATCTCGTCCAAATCCTGCGCTTCTGCCTCCCACATGCCACGGTCAGCAACCTCCAGCAGCCGTTCGCAGATATGGTGCAGCGCCCACGGATTTTCTTTTCCAAGAAATTCCTTCATCCGCGGAGTCTGCAGATACAGCTGCTCAAGCCCCCGGAAATCCGCAGCGGTAATGTTGTCCGCTGCTGCACTCCAGCCAAATACCGTATCAAACATCATAGAAATCTCCTGTGCTCCACGGTACCCGTGCGGCATCATTCCCTCCGCAAACGCAGGATTCAGAAGTTTCGCCCGAAACAGCCGTTCCGTTTCTTCCTTTAACGTGCGCAGCTTTCTGCCCGTCCCGTCGCTGTCTGAGAATACATAGGCCTCGGTCTTTTCTCCTTTTGCCTGTTCTGCCGCAGCCACCGCTCCGCCGAAATAGTTGTAAAAATCATCGCTTTCCATCAGATCTTCTTCGGACGAGGACATATTTTTTACCACCGCTTCTCCGGCTTTCAGCCGGTCACGGAACGCTTCTTCCATCGCTTCCCCTGACCGGTTCCGCCCGTAGGAAAATCCACCCCATTTGATGTAACTCTCTCCGAGCTCTCCCCGGTCCTTCCAGGCTCCGCTCTCGATCAGCGGCGCTACCCCCGCGCCATACTGTCCAGGCGGACAGCCGAAAATCCGCGCCGAAGATACACGCACCGCCTTCTCCTTTTCCATCCCGGATGCCACCAGCGTCCGGATGTCCCGCATCACATGCTCCCGCACATAATTGCTCCCTATCGGCTCCTCCTGTGCGATCACCAGATTGACCGCGTCATCCAAAAGCTCGATCAGGTTGGGGAAGTTATCGCGAAACAGTCCGCTGACACGCAGGGTCACATCCACGCGCGGGCGCTGCAGCTCCCCCGGTGAAATCAACTCCAGCCCGGAAACGCTCTGCGTCCCCGCAATCCACGTCGGACGCACGCCGAGCAAGAAAAGGATTTCCGCTACCGTATCGCCCTGCGTTTTCATCGTCTCACCGGAATACACGACCATTGTCACGCTCTCCGGCCATTTTCCGGAGCCTTTGCGCATTCGATCGAGCAGTTCCTCCGCCATCTTTTTCCCGGTCTCCCACGCGGCACGCCCCGGAATCTGTCCCGGATGAAGTCCGTAAAAATTCCTTCCGGTCGGCAGTACCTCCCTGCTGTCCCGGCTCGGACAGCCCGAGCCTCCGGGTGGAACGAACCTGCCTTCAAACGTCGCGCAGACTGCATCCAGTTCCTTCGGTATCTCCTGCAGCCGTTCTTTTAAGACCTCCCGCGTCTCGCCTCCCGTGCTCAAAAACTCCAGTATGTGCTCCATGCGCGTCCCAACCGGAATCTTCCCGAGAATATGTAACCCATCCCGAATCTGTGAATGCCGGATCTCTTCCAGCCAGCCCTCCAGACCGTCAAGGCTTACGCGGGCTTCTTTGGGGATTTCCAGTGCCTCTGCCTTTTTCTGCAGCTCTTCTTCCAGTATGGCCAGCTGCTTTTTATCATATTTCTCTGCGTTGCGGTACTGTTCCAGCAGTACCGACAGCTCCTCCAGCGCACCATACAGCCCTGCCTGTTTCATCGGCGGCGGCATATGGCCGATCAGGACTGCCGCTGCGCGCCGCTTGGCCTGCGTCCCTTCGCCCGGAAGATTTACGATATAGGGATAGACATTCGGCAGCTCCCGTAAGCAGAGCTCCGGATAACAGTCCGCAGAGAGCCCGAGCGCTTTTCCCGGCAGCCATTCTACGGTTCCATGTGCACCCACGTGATAAATAATATCTGCGTGAAATACATCCCGGATCCACTTGTAATATCCAAGATACTGATGCGGGCAGGGGCGCTTTAAGGAATGGCAGGCCGCCTCCGCCTCCTGCTCCGTCTCTCTGGCCGGCTGGATCCCTACGAACAGGTTGCCATTCTGGATGCCCGGTATCAGGATCTGCTGATCCAGAACCAGCCATTCTCCCGGCGCCTGTCCCCAGCGTTCTTCCATCTCTTTTCTTGTGTGCTCCGGAAAGCCCGCAAACCACTGCTCATAGTCCCTGCCAGCCAGAACGCCCGCACTTTTTTCTCGCATCAGCGTATACGAAAGCGTATCGTTTTCATTTGTAAGCCCATTTAGCAGCTCCCGCAGCAATTCCGCCCCGTTTTCCCAGCTCCGCTGCAGAAACAGTCCTTTTTCCTGCAGGGAACGGATCATGCGACAGGCACTCTCCGGCGCATCCAGCCCATACGCACACCCGAGCATGTCTCTGCGCGGCGGCATATTGTGCAGTAAAATCGCAACCTTTTTTTCTGATGCCGACTTTACCTGAAGCCTGCCCCAGCTTACTGCCAGCCCCGCCACCAGATCGATCTGGGCCGGAAGCGGCACCGTCCGGCTCACCGAGCCATGTTCCCCCTGCTGCTTTTCCGTGCAGCCGATGACCGTCGTAATGATCTGTCCGTCCAGCTCCGGCTCAAATACACTGGAACCAACAGACATGGAATCCATCCCCTCAAACGACTGCTCCCACTTTTCCTGACTAAGGTACGTGACCATCGCCTGCAACACCGGAACCCCGAGCCGTGCAAATACACTCCCGGTCTCCCCGTGTCTTCCCATCCCCGGCGACGCGAGCATCGTCATGGAAAATCCGCTCGTCGCGATCAGTGCCTGAATCCGTGGCCGACCATTCATCTGAAAATAGCGCTCGATCACTCCCAGCAGTCCATCAGACCATGTCGTCGGCTGCATCGTAGAAACTATCGGCAACGGGAAGCCTCCTTTTCGCCGGATCGCATCCACCAGCGCCTCGATATGACCGGTATTGCCGCTCAGACAATTGCTGTAATGAACCAGTACCCCGACGACCGGCTTTTTGCAGTTTTCAGCCTGTGCCAGTACTTCCGCCTCCTGATCCGGACGGCATCCAAAAATCCCTTCCCGGATCACCGGCTGCGGCTCTTTCCGCTCTCCAGTCTGGAAAAAGACAAGCATCTTTTTAAAATTCTCCACACCGCCCATCTCAAAGCAGGAGCGCAGAAAATCCTGTTCCTCCTGCAGCAGGCTGCTCTTTTTCAGAATCAGCTGATTCTCTTCTTCGATCTCCGAATGGAAAAAAAACCGGCGGCTCTCAGAAAGCGCTGTAGAAAGCTTCTGAAAATCCGGGAACCACGACAGGCCCCCATGAAGAAGGATCACCGCAAAGTCACACTGTAAAAGCGCCTGCCTGCAGTCATCCAGCGCCTCCGGATCCATAGCCCATGCGTCATAGGCGCGCAGCCTTACGCCCGGCTGCTCCCATGCCTGCTGCATATCACCCGCTTTTTCTTCGCTTTGATGTATCAGTACCAGTTCAAACATCGTTCTGCTCCACAATCTGAAACGCCGTGCGTCGCATCGCACAGTCCTCTTCGGTTTCTCCGTTTAAAATCCTTCTCGACGGGCAGGCACCCGGACATACCAGCCGCCCCGGACACGTGGCACACTTCTCCGGATCTGCAAATGCCCCATCCGGTTCTAATCGAAGGAAGCGCACCTGATCCATGACATTTCCCATATAGTACTCCGGCCTGCCCGCTAAGGATCCACATGGATAACAGTCTCCATTTGGCAACACCGCCACCGCGTTTCCGCAGGAAGCAAAGCAGTACGGCAACCGCTTTCCCACTCTTTTCCTGCGTGCTGCCTCGTCAATCTCCCGCAATACGATTTTCCTCCCGGAAAGCCGTTCCAGCATGCGGCTGCGCTCCTCCATTTTCCAAAGTGCCTGCACAAGCTCTGCCTCATCCGCCCGCAGCTGCGCAAATGCCTCTTCTCCACGCCCGGCTGCACGCAGAAGATCCAATCCGATCCCCGCCACAGACTCCAGATACCACGCAAAATCTACCAGCTGCGGTAGCTTTTGTACGTTCACAGACGTGACGACGGCATTCAGGTTCACATAAACACCTGCTTCGCCCAACGTCCGGATCCCCGCCACCGCCTCTGCCGTCCGGCCGCGCAGCCGTTCGTTGACCTCCGGAATCCCATCCAGGCTGACTCCGGTCGCAATTTTATGCTCCCTGATGTAATCCGCCTTCTGCCTGTCCATGCTGATCCCGTTCGTCTGCAGCTGAAGCCTGGTCCCCGGCCTTTGCTTTTCCACATACTCCGTTACCGCCTCGATCAGCTCCCAGTTCAGAAGCGGCTCCCCGCCTGCAAACTGAACCGTCAGCGGCTCCTTTTCAAAAAGCTGCAGGGCGGCAAATGCCACGGACTCCTCCATCTTCTCAGAAGACCGGTGTGTCGCGTAGCAATATTTACAGGACAGCTGACACGTCCCCGTCACCCAGAGCACGACCAGCCTGCGTCTACGCTCCATATAAAATCCTTCGGATCTGCTCCGGCTGGAAATCAGCCTCCTCAAACGGCCTTCTGCGCATCCGGTGCGGAAGCGCAAACATCGCTCCGCGCTCCAGATCTGCGAGCTGAACCTCGGTCCGTCCCTCCCATGCACAGATCGTGCGTGCCGCATTCGCCATACAGATGTCCGCCCGGTGCCCATCGATCTCAAGCTCGATCCCGATCTGGGCAGCCTTTTCCAGAATTTCTTTCGGATACCCTACCTGCGGCAGCCGTTTACGTGCCTGCAAAATCCGTTCGGTGAGCGCATGCTCCTGCTCCTCCCACTGCGCCGCAAATGCGCCGGGATCTTCCTCGTAGGCCAGTCTTCTTGCGATGACCTCCATGCGCTCCTTCGTCTCCCGCTCTCCTTTTACCTGTGCCATCAGGCCGAACCGGTCCAGAAGCTGCGGGCGCAGCTGTCCTTCCTCCGGATTCATCGTCCCGACCAGAATAAAACGGGCCGGATGCTCACAGGAAATGCCCTCACGCTCTACATGATTGACGCCCATCGCGGCTGCATCCAGCAAAAGGTCTACGATGTGATCTTCCAGAAGATTAATCTCATCTACATAGAGGATATTTCCGTCCGCCTCTGCAAGCAGGCCCGGAGAAAAGCGCTTTTCCCCTTCCTGTAGTGCCTTTTCCAGATTCAAAGTCCCGACGACCCGGTCCTCCGTCGCGCTCACCGGCAGCTCTACCACCTTCATCTGCGGGATCAGCGCAGCCAGGCCACGCACTGCCGTCGACTTTGCCGTCCCCTTTTCTCCCTGTATCAGTACACCGCCAAGTCTGGGATTCACCACATTCAACAACAGCGCCAGCTTCATTTCCTCCTGTCCTACAATCGCCGAAAACGGATATCCGTAGTTTTTTTCCACCTCTGTCTCCTCTCTTTTCCGCCATCAATCTCGGATAAATTCATAACAATGCCCTTTGAATCAGACCGCCCAGCTCCGTCTCATCTCCCTGAAGCCGGTACAGCTTTCCGTTCATTTCCTTTGCCAGCTTCCCAGCGATTCCAAGCCGCACACGGCCCTGTTCCGTATCGATCACAATACAGGGAATCTGCGCCTGCGCAAACTGCCGCGCCTCCAAAAGCGCCTCCTGCACCGGATCTTCGCCCCCGGCCGTCGCCCGGCCATCGGTGATCAGGACCAGCACCGGAAATGCGCCACGCTCTTTCTGCATCGCGCCAAGCAGGATCCGGCGGGAAAGCCGGAGCCCTTCTGCCAGCGGCGTCCTGCCTTTTACCGGAAATGCCTGCAGCCGTTTCTGCGCCAGCTCCGGACTGTTCGTAAATTCCAGCAACAGCGAAGCGCTCTGTCCCTGAAAGACCGCCATCGCTACTTTGTCCCGCTTCTCGTAGGACTCGCGCAGCATCGATACGATCGTCCGCCCGGTTAGCTCCAGACGCTTTGCCCCGCCCATCGATGCGCTTGCATCGACGGCGAACAGAATATAATATCCGCCTCTGCCTTCCCGAACCTTTTTCCGGATGTCCGTCTCCCGGATCTGAAGCGGCAGCTTTCCACCGCTGTGTGCCGCTGCATGAAGCAAGGTCGCACTCAACGCGATCTCTGAAAATTCCCTGCAGCTCCCCGGCACTGCCCGGATACAGTGACCGGTATCCGAAGAAATCTGCAGTTCCCTGCGTCGGCCATTTTTCCCCGGCGCATGACGTTTCTGCCGTTCTTCCTGCAAAAGCCATGCATTCTCATCCGGGGGCTGCTCCATTTGGGGCCATTCCTGATTTTCATCTGAATCCTGACTGGTCGATTTTCCACTCTCTGCTGTTATTTCCCCGTCCGATGGGGATGCAGACGTGGAAGCCGGTCTGCCTGCCGGTGATGCTGCCGGTTCACCAGACGGTGATGCTGCCTGGCCGCCTGCCGCCGTCACGGAGCCTTCCCCGCTTTCCTGCCGGGAAGGTTCTGGCGGTGATACACGCGCTCCTGGCTCCTCCTGCGTCCCCTTCGAAAATGCATTCCTCCACTGTCCGCTCAGACGCAGCTTCCCTCTTCCCGGAAGCACAAAATACGCCGCGTGTGCCAGATGCGACGCACAGATCACCGTCGCGTTCTCCCAGGCCGCCAGCGCATGGGCTGTCTCAATCAGATACAGTTCCGCACGGTTTCCTGCACATCCTGCTTCTTCTGTCATTTCCGCTGCTGCCGCACGGGCGGACTCTGTCACCCGCACCTGCCGCATCCGTTTCTGTGCTGCCTGGATCTGAGCTGCGAGCTTTTGCTCCCGCATTTTCCAGCTGCTTTGAAACCGTTCCGGGGTTGCTTCATATTCCAGATTCCTCCGGATGATTTCCATCCGCTTTTCCGGCTCCTTTTCCCCTTCAAGAAAAACCGTGAGTCCAAAGCGCTCCTTTAAATATTCTGGCAGACTTCCCTCCTCCGGATCCATCGTGCCAATCATACCCCGGCAGTCTGCCTCGACCGCCAACGTTCTTCCTGCCTGATCTGCCAGAAGGTTAATCTCATCCATATACAGCCAGCTGGACTTTGCACGCTCCAGGATTCCATTCTTCCCGGCCAGCTGCTCCTGATTGATGTAGACCGGCACCTCTGTCCATCCGGCCTGCATCCACGGCTCTATGCAAAAGCGCTTCAGCCCTCTTGCCAGCACTGATTTACCGACACCTCTGCCCCCGATCAACAGGACGCCTCCAACCGCCGGATTTACCGCCAGCAGGCACAGCGCCAGCCTGGCCTCTTCCTGTCCGACAATCGCCGACATTGGATACCCCATAGTCTCTCCCTTCTGACTTTTTCCAAATATAAAAAAGCCTTTCTGTGAATACAAAAAGACTCTTAAAAAAGCCTATTTCTTCATCCCAAAAATAGATCTCAACGGATATCCTGACTTCGCATCCTCCTCCAAAGCCCCTTCTCGGCATACCGCCAATGGATCAGCTTTTTCGTCCGCGTTACAGTAGAGGTGACTGTCCCGGATTCCCACCGGGTTCCCCGTTTTTCTTATTCTATTTTCCACTGCTCTTATCATAACAGTTCTTTCTGACTTCTTCTTATCCAGATTTGCGAATGTACGATTCGTTATTTTTCCATCCGCTCAATCTTACAGCTGTGTGTCTTTGTCTTTTTGTCGTAGTTAATCCCGACAAGCAACAGATTACCACTGTAGTCTTTTAACGCATCCGTATAGTTTCGCTCTTTGATCTGGGCGATTGCCCCGTGGACATCCTGATTCCACTTGAGTTCAATCAGCAACGCAGGCTTGTCTGCATACAGCTTTCTTGGAAGAAAACAGATGTCTGCAAATCCCTTCCCTGCCGGAAGTTCCCGAATAATCGTATAATATTCCCGTGCAAAATAGAACGCAAGGTGAATCGTGCAGCTCAGGGAGTTTTCATCATTGTATTGCAAAATCGAAACCTCTTCATGCGCACGTGCAATCCCGTCTGCCACCGCAGTTTCATCTCCGTCCCACAGGGCTTCCAGCAGTTTTTTCGATGCCCTGATGGAATCCATGACTTCATTCCAGTCCATCGTACTAATTGCATTGATATACTCCTGTGCAATCTCTTTGTTTGGAATAAACACAGCCTTATCCGGCCAGTGATAGCTCAAATAGCCGAGATGCACCAGCAGAGTCAGAACATCATCCTTGCTTTCGAAGGTCGTCATGTCATTTGAAAATGTTCCGGTATTAATCGGCACCCGTTCCCCCGCCAGCATCCGAATAACCGCATCCTTTAATCCATCAAAATTCATCTGGATATACATCTTCAATGCTTCATAGGTCTCGGTCTGATTCCAGTAATTATCAAAAATACCGCTCCGCATCGCTTCTACCACCGATTTTGGGCTGTACAGCTCCCGGATTTTCTGCTCGCCGTTCTCGACTACCAGCATTTCATAGCCATCATACCACGCTCTGGTCTCTTCAAAGCTCATCCCATATTGATCACACAGTGCCTTTACCTCAGACTCTGTAAAGCCAAAATACTCTGCCATACCGCGCGGATTGATCATTGAGTACTCTGTAAACATATTCAGTGCAGAATGCGTCCCGTATTTTTTGATCGGTAAAATTCCGGTCATGTAAGCAAGTGCAACATATTCCTTATCCTTCAGCCACATGCGCAGGAAATCCAGATACTTTCTCTGTGCCTCCTGATCCTGCCGGTATTCCCGGAAAAGACAATCCCATTCATCGATGAGGATTACAAACGGATAATGTGTACCGACATAAACGTCTTTCATAACCTGAACAATATCTGTTTCATCCCGATAGCGGATCGTTGTAAATTCATCTAGCAAATCAAAAATAATATATTTTTGAAACTTACTCAGCATCTCATCCACATTACTCGATGAACTCAAAAAATCCTGCACGTTTATTTTCAGCACATTGTATTTGTTTAAATGCGTAAGAAAAGAAGGACTCTTTTCGATATATAGATTTTTAAACAGCTTTTCAGAGTCCTGATTTTGCTCATAATATGCCGTCAACATATCTGCTGCCATCGATTTTCCAAACCGCCTTGGCCTGCTCACGCACATATATTTTTCTCTTGTATCCAACACCGCGTTCGTCTGCTCGATCAGTCCGCTTTTATCCACATAAATCTGTGAATTCAGACTTTCCCGAAATCCTTTATTCCCCGGATTTAAATAGCTCCCCATGCCCGCACCTCCCTACTACTTATTTGTCTATTATTCTTATTATAGGTGATTCATCAGCAAATAACAAGACAAAAGCAGCCGACACAGAACAGTTTCTCCTGCTCCGTATCGGCTGCCATCTTGCCTTTGTATATCCGTATATCCTTACTATTACAGCTCCACACGCCCTTCCAGTGCACGCAGCAGTGTCATCTCGTCGATGTACTCCAGATCTCCTCCAACCGGGACGCCACTTGCAATGCGGCTGACTTTGATGCCGGTAGGCTTGATCAGCTTGCTGATGTACATGGCCGTCGTCTCGCCTTCCAGGCTGGAGTTGGTCGCAATGATGACTTCATTCACATCTCCCTGCAGGCGTTGCATGAGCTCCTTTAAGCGGATATCTGCAGGACCGATACCGAGCATCGGAGAGATCGCCCCGTGCAGGACGTGATAAACACCGTCATACTTTCCGGTCTTCTCATAAGCCGCAAGGTCGCGGGTGCTCTCGACTACCATGATCGTATGGTGATCCCTCTGCGGATTCGCGCAGATCGGACAGAGCTCCTGATCGGTCAGTGTGTAGCACTCTTTGCAGTAGCAGATATTCTCACGGGCATCTTTGATTGCATCGGTGAGCTGTTCCACCTGCTCCTTTGGCATATGAATGATATGGAATGCCAGACGCTGGGCAGACTTGCCGCCGATGCCGGGCAGCGCAGAGAGCTGCTCGATCAGTCTGGACATCTTCTTTCCGTAATAATCCATCAGAATCCAAAGCCTCCGAGTCCGCCAAGGCCGCCAGTCAGTGCGGACATCGCGGAAGCGGCAGCTTCCTCTGCCTGACGCAGTGCCTCATTGGTCGCCGCCACGATCAGGTCCTCAAGCATCTCTACGTCGTCCGGATCCACTGCCTCCTCAGACAGCTTTACCTTTACGATCTCGCGCTTTCCGGAAACGGTCACCTCTACTGCGCCGCCGCCTGCCGTTGCGGTAAATTCTTTTTCTTCCAGTGCTTTCTGATTTTCTTCCATCTGCTTCTGCATTTTCTGTGCCTGCTTCATCAGATTATTCATATTTCCCGGCATACCGCCCGGGAATCCACCTCTTTTTGCCATGGATTATATCCTCCTGTTTTTATGTTTTCTAATACAGACGTTCAGAATACAGATCGCAGACCCGCCTGCTACGCAGTCTATCCGCTGCTAAAGCAGCTCCTGTCTGCGATTGATAGGCGTCCCGCCTATCCCAAAATGTAATTACAGCTCACAGCAAATAAATTTGCTATGATCTGTCCTTACATTTTGCTGCTATTCTGAACTGTTGTTATCATATCAGTTTTCGTCTTCGATTTCTATATCTGTGTGAATAAATTCTCGAATTCTTTCGTCTATATCAATGGATGCAAGCTTGCCCCGATGGGCGCCCTCGTCAGCAGCAAGCATAAAACGCACCTCTACCTGCTTGCCGGTCTTATCCGCGATAATACTCTCGAGCTCGCGCTTGCGGTCCGCGTTGTTGATGTAGCGCTCGGCGAGGAAATCCGCAAATACGACGAACAGACGATTGTCATTTTCTTCCTGCGCATTGTATTTCACTTCCGCTGAGGCAAGTGCCAGACGGAACGGAGCAGAGGTCTCCACAATGATGTTTTTCCACATTGCCTTGACCTTCTTCAGATCCTCCGGCGCGGCCTTTGCGGTCGACAGCGGCGGCTCCGGATTGCCTGCGGTACTATTATAGCCCGCGCCTCCGGCCGGTACGCCGACACCGGAGGCTGCATACCCCGAATCCCCGTTTGCTCCATACATCGCCGGATCCCATCTTCCGTCATCCGCTGATGATGCCGAAGCACCTGACGGTGCCGACATTCTGCCCGGCACAGCAATGCCCTGCTCTATCATCCGCTCCAGCTTCCGGATCCGCTCAATCAGTGACAGCTCATCCTTCTCCGCCTCCGGCTTGCACAGCTTGATCAGCGCCATCTCGAGCATAACCCGCTTGTTGACCGAATACCGGATCGAATTGGCCAGCTCGGAAAAGATCCTGATAAAGCGCATAAGCGTATCGTTCCGGATCATCGCTGCTTCCTCGCGCAGCTGTGCAAGATTCTCTGTGGAAATATCCAGAATATCCTCCATATCGTCAGATGCCTTTAAAAGCATCAGATTGCGCAGGTACCACGTAAAATCATTGACAAACTGCGTCAGATCCCGTCCGTCAAGGATCAGACGGTCGAGCAGCGCGATCGCATCTGTGATCTGTTCTGCCAAAACCAGACGCAAAAGCTCACTGAACACATCCGTGTCGACTGCGCCGAGTACCTCCAGCACCCGATCATACGTCAGCTTTTCTCCGAGATAAAATGCAATACACTGATCCAGCAGACTTAAGGAATCACGCATCGAACCGTCGCCCTTTTTTGCCACGTAGCGCAGCGCCTTTTCCTCTGCGTCGACCTGCTCTTTTTCCATCAGATCTTCCAGCCGCTTCAGAATCGTCTCCTGACTGATCCGGCGAAAATCATAACGCTGGCAGCGCGAGAGAATCGTCACCGGGATCTTGTGCGCCTCCGTCGTCGCCAGAATGAAAATGACATAAGACGGCGGCTCTTCCAGTGTCTTGAGCAGTGCATTAAATGCTCCGATAGAAAGCATATGCACCTCATCGATGATGTAGACCTTATACCGTCCTTCCGTCGGCGGATAAGCTACCTCCTCGCGGATCTCCCGGATATTATCGACACCGTTGTTCGATGCGGCATCAATTTCGATCACATTCATCGATGCGCCGGATGCGATCGCCCGACAGGATGCGCATTCATTACACGGATTGCCATCTACCGGATGCTCGCAGTTCACTGCCCGCGCAAGGATCTTGGCCACGGTCGTCTTACCGGTACCCCTCGTGCCACAGAACAGATATGCATGGCCGATCCGATCCGCTTTGATCTGGTTGCGCAGTGTCTTTACGATATGATCCTGTCCTTTTACATCTTCAAATGTATCCGGGCGAAATTTTCTGTATAATGCTGTATAACTCATGTTCTCTCCTGTCTCTTCCTGTTCAAGAATACCTCGGCACTCTTGCTGCGAGATGCACGTCATGCAATGCATGACCTACTGCGTCCTCGCGGAGCGTTTCTGCTTTACAGGATGCAATTTCCTATAAACATTCGAAATCCGCTGATTTACTACGTAAATCGCTACTTTCTCATGTTTTGCGGGTCAATAAGTCATGCTTTTTCATGCAAGCATGAAATGCATGACCTTTTGACCCTAGTATCATCAAATCATAAAAGGAGCTGCCTTATCTCTCCTCTGTAAGGCAGCCCTTCTGCTTTGTATCAATACGAAATCAGTCTCCAAAGCTGATGCCCATCAGCTTGGCCTCTTCAATGATCTGGTCCTTTGGCGATACCGTCTTCAGCTTTCCGGCCACCTCTGCGAGCGGCACCTTCTTCATCTTGCCATTCACGATACCGACCATATAGCCATACTCTTCGTCGAGGATCATCTTCGCTGCGGTCACACCGATCCGGGTAGAAAGTACACGGTCATACGGACACGGGCTGCCGCCGCGCTGTGTATGGCCCGGTACGGTGATCCGCACCTCCGGTCCGTTTGCTGCCTGAATCTCTTCCGCGATCTCGTAGGCTACCGACGGATATTTCTTTGCTTCGAGCTTCTTTTTATAATCCTTCTTGCTCAGCTTTGCGTCTGCCTTGGAAATCGCACCCTCCGCGACTGCAATAACTGTAAAGCCCTTTCCGGCCTTCGTCCGACGGTCGATCGCTTCGATAACCTTTTTAATGTCATACGGTATCTCCGGAATCAGAATGATATCCGCGCCGCCTGCGATTCCTGAATACAAGGTCAGCCAGCCAACCTTATGTCCCATGACCTCTACGATAAAGACGCGGTTGTGAGAAGCAGCCGTCGTATGGATACAGTCGATCGCATCGGTCGCAATATTCACAGCACTGTAAAATCCAAATGTCATGTCAGTTCCGTAAATATCATTGTCGATCGTCTTCGGCAGGTGGATGATATTCAGCCCTTCCTCACGCAGCAGATTGGCCGTCTTCTGCGTACCGTTTCCGCCAAGAATGACCAGACAGTCCAGTCGGAGCTTGTAATAGTTCTGCTTCATCGCCTCGACCTTATCCAGCCCCCGCTCATCCGGCTCGCGCATGAGCTTGAACGGCTGTCTGGAGGAACCGAGAATTGTACCACCCTTTGTGAGAATACCTGAAAAATCGCGGGAAGTGAGCAGCCGGTAATCTCCATAGATGAGTCCCTTGTAGCCGTTCATAAATCCGTATACTTCCAGCTCATCCAGATTTGCAGAAAGCCCCTTTACCACACCTCGCATGGTTGCATTCAGCGCCTGACAGTCGCCGCCGCTCGTCAAAAGTCCTATTCTCTTCATATCCGCCACGTCCTTTTCTCATTTTTATTTTCCCCGGCAGTAAAATCCTCAGCCATATCTGTCACACCCTCTGCAGTTCTGCTGACGGTCCCGACAACGGGGTACAAACCATTTCACATGACCGGTGCATGTTTGAAAAATATCTTCCACAGATGTCATACGAAACATTCGATAAAAACAGTATATCCTATTTTTTTCTCTGCTACAACCTGTTTTTACGAACGCCTGCGGATTCGCAAACCTCATTTTCTCACCTGCGGCCGGAAGCTTTCAAAAATAAACGCATCGTAGTAAGGCTTTATTTTACGCAGCTCATCCGCCGATCGGACCGTCCACGCCACTGACGGACAGTGAAACCATTTTCGGCAGATATTTTTGGATAGCGCCTCTTTATCCCGGATGTCATACGCGATAAAATCCGGCTTCGCGAGAAAGTTCGTCAGCAGATGACGCGCGATAAGCTGCTGTGGATCATAGGTCCCCTCCTGCCGCTGGAAATTCATCGAGAGCTGTCCACGGCAAATCTCCGGACGGTGTCTGCGGTACCACAGAAGCGCGAACGGATTAAACGACTCCATCACATAGTTTCCCCTGTAATTTTTCAGAATCCCGTCTGCTTTCTCGCAAACATGTACGCCGAGATCCTCACATTTCATTTCCACGAGCAGCTGCACCTGCCCGTCCACCAGCTGCAGCACCTCCGCCAGGGTCGGAATGGCCTCTTTTGTACCGTCCAGACGAAACTGCTTCAGCTCCTCTAAAGTAAAATCACGGATCTTCCCGGCTGCTGCGCATACCCGCTGCAATGTAAAATCATGAAAAACCACCGGCACATCATCTTTTGTCAGCTGCACATCCAGTTCAATCCCATAGCCTGCATGAACTGCCCGCCGAAATGCTGCAAGTGAATTTTCCGGTGCCTGCGCCTCCCTGCTGTGCAGCCCCCGATGCGCATAGTAAATGCCTTTCATCGCATTCGCCGTATGTCTCTTTTCCGGCCGGATCGCAAACAGATATGCCGCCGCTGCGCCGAGCACTCCGAATCTCCATTTATGTTTCATCGTTAATTACTCCTTATCAGTCATGATGATGCCAGGAGCAAAAGGTATTTTGCCCCCTATGATACACGGATTGCTTCGCATTTCATGCTCCCGCAATTCCGCAAACATTCGAAATCCGCTGATTTACTACGTAAATCGCTACTTTCTCATGTTTGGCGGGTCCCAAGTTCAAAAGCCTTATCATGCAAGCATGAACGGCTTTTTGACCTTTTGACCCTAGCATTATCATCTTATTATACCACAGATGTCAATTTCTAACCTCCATGTCTTCTGTCTGTCAATTTTTCTTCCCTGTTGACAGTCACAGATGTACGTCCTATAATAGGGGGCAGTTGAATAGCGACAGAATGTCCATACCGGACAAAACAGGGCAAGGAGGCACTGAATCATGCTTCCCTGCCCTGTTTTTCTTTTTCGCATTCTCTGCCTTCAGCAATATTCCGGAGGATTGATACAGCTCTCAATGTACTCCAGCAGCTGGTTCAGCCCGAAGACCGGAACTCCTGCAAGCTTCTGGATCAGCCCGGTAAACGGCGCCAGATTCGTGCACTCCAGCACAATCGCTCCGGTACCCGGATGCTCCCGCATGTGGCGCAGAGTCAGTTCTTCTACACATTCCTTTAATGTGCCGAGATCCTCCTCCACATGGTCTCCAATAAACAGGTTGCTGAACGGTGAATCTGCCTGCATACCGGTCACGGCTACCGGAATATCCTTCGAAGACCACCCGGCCTGAAGAAAATATTCCTCATTCAGTACCTGTGGATTCTCTGTAAAGATCCCGATGGTGGAATGACGATTCAGCATGGCGCGCAGCATCGGAACAAGCAGAAGCGTAGAGGTAAATACCGGAATATGGACAGCATCTGCCAGCCGCTGCTGATAGCCCGCCAGAAAGCTGCAGCTCGTGGTGATGGCCTTGCAACCCTCGGCCTCCAGACTTTTGGCCGCTTCCAGAAACGGAAACAGCAGCTCCTTTTCAATATTTTTCTCCGTGATGGGACCTTTGGTAATATTCCGGACCGTGCGGTAACGGACATGGGTGTGAAATGTATTCGCGTTTCCGATATCCCCGATGATCCGCGGGAACCGCGTATCCAGCATTAAAATACCGATGTCCTGTCCATAGTTTGTATAACCACCGATGATTTTCATTTTTCCTCCTGTCCGCCCGCATTTTCCATAAATGGTATGTGGTGCATCTTCATTATTTTGTGATAGATTAGCACGTTGATTTTCAAATGTCAATCACAAAACAAAAATTTGCAGGGCAGAAGGCAGGATCCAAAGGAGGTATCCGTATGAAACGAACGATCTTAATCACCGAACCCGTCAACCAGAAGGGCATTGATCTCTTAAAAGAGCAGGGCTATGACGTGCGCATGGGCAGTGGCCCGCAGGAAGATACCCTCATCTCAGAGTGCTGCGACTGTGACGGCGCGCTCACCCGAAACGGTCAGTTCACCCGTCGCGTATTTGAGCACTGTCCGAAGCTGAAGGTCGTCTCCATGCACGGCGTGGGAGTCGACTGTATCGATGTTGACGCTGCCACTGATCTGAAAATCCAGATTACCAACGCCGCAGAATCCAACCAGAGCTCTGTGGCAGAATATACGATCGGACTCATTTTAATGCTCGCAAAAAAATCCATCCGGTACAACAATGGCATGAAGGACGGGGAAACCAGTCAGGTCCGGACCATGTACGGGATGGATGTCCAGGGCAAAACGCTCGGAATTATCGGCATGGGAAATATCGGAAGCCAGGTAGCTAAAATGGCTGCCTTTGGTCTGCACATGAATGTCATCGGCTACAACCGCCACATCACCGGCACCTGCCAGACCGAATACGGTACGCTCTCCGGAAATCTGCAGGAGGTCATCTCCTTGGCCGATTTTCTCTCCCTGCATCTGCCGGGCGGCAATGCAACCCGTCATTTCATCGGTGCAAAGGAGCTTTCGTATATGAAGCCTACCGCCTATCTGATCAATACCGGCCGCGGCAAAGTCGTCGACGAAACAGCTCTGATCGACTGCCTGAAGAACGGCCGGATCTGCGGAGCTGCCCTGGATGTCTTTGAAGGAAATCTGCCCTCCAAAGACAATCCACTGCTTTCCATGGACAATGTCATCGTCACCCCGCATACGGCAGCCTTTACAACAGAGGCACTGGAGCGCATGTCCTATCAGGCCGCACTCGGTATTGTCGAGGTGCTTGAGGAACGTCCCATCTCCTACCCGGTCAATCAGCTGCACAACTCTTTTGAGGAAAATAAACATATTCAGGCAATCATGAACTGCTATCGTTATGAATTTCAACAGGGGTAATGCTCTGTCCGGCTCCTCACTAGCTGCACAAATTCTTCTGCCACACGGGAAAGCGGCCGTGCCTTGTTCCACACCAGCACATAGGTTGCCGTCACAGACGGCTCTGTCAGCTTCCGGATACAGATCTCCCCTGCGGTATCGAGTTCTCCTGCCGCTGCCGGAAAAATTGTAATTCCGACTCCCTGTCGGGTCAGCTCATAGGCATTCAGCATATGGGCGATCCGACAGCGCACGATCGGCTTTTTCCCGGTATCCCGAAACCAGCTGTTGATCTCCTCCAGACGGGATTCCCGTGACGGAATGATCAGCTCATAGGGCAGCAGCTCCTCCAGCCGCACCGGCGCACCGTCTGCACAGGCCAGCGGATGATGTGCCGGGATCATCGCTACCCACGGTTCCTGATAGACGGAAATAGATTCCACGCCCTCTGCATTGTGCGGCTCTGCAATAATCGCGAGGTCACATAATCCTTTCATCACACGGTTCACGACATCATCTGAATTTCCATTCCACATGTTGTAGGTAACGTGCGGATAGACCCGGTGAAACTCTGCAATCCACTCAGAAAACAGCCGCGGCGCATATCCTTCCACTGACGCCAGATAGAGCGTTCCCTGCAGCCCGTGCTCCATCTCCCGGATATCCTCCGACGATTTTTTCACCAGCTCTAAAATCTGCTGCGCATACTGCCTGAAAAGCACTCCCTCCTCCGTCAGCTGCAGGGCATGCGGCTTTCGGATAAAAAGCTTCGCGTCCAGCTCCGTCTCCAGCTCCTGGATCTGCCTGCTAAGTGGCGGCTGTGCGATATGCAGCCGTTCCGCCGCCCTTGTAAAATTCATTTCCTCCGCGACTGCAAGAAAATAGCGGATATGTCGAAGCTCCATGATAATCTCTCTCCTCCCAGTTATTCAGGAATGTCTGTCGTACCGTTATCCTCAACACTACATAACTATGCGAATTCCTGTCCGTATTTCTTATACGCGCAGTACCATACCTAACAGGTATCGCAATACCTTTATTATATATATTTCACATTTTCCCGTCAATCTGCTATCATACAGTTATCAAAGAAATACAGATTCAAAAAAAGCACCGGATCTGCTGCTAACACATCACACACAGACGCTCAAAGGAGGTATCGTTATGAAGAAGCTTGCAATGATCAGAGAATTTATTGAGGAGTATTATAAGAGCTTTTCCGCTTCCTACCGCGGATAATCAGCTGCGGAGAATATGAGGTAAGAAATGAGTACAATTGATGCAGAACAGTGAGAGGGATACCGACAATGAAATGTGACGATATCCCTCTTCTTATATATAATGATGATGTTGTTGGGGTCAAAAGGTATTTTGACCCCTATGATACACGAATTGCTTCGCATTTCATGCTTTCGCAATCCTAAAACACCTCAAATCCGCTCAGCACATCTGATTAACATGTCAGCCAGCGCCTCAAAGTCAATATCATTCACACTGCTCAGAAGTTGCTGTGCTTCTTCCGGAAACGCATCCGCTCCGGTAAGTGCTCCACAGATTCCGCAGGCCATCGCCCCCATCGTATCAGTGTCACCGCCAATATTGGCTGTGAACTCTGCACAACGTCTCGGATCCCCTTTTGCGAGCAAAAACAGTGCTGCTGCAGCTGGTATACTCTCAGTCGACGGCAAGCCGGTCCCAGTATATTGATAAATCATCTGCTGTGCTTCCTCTGTCGGATAATGCGTCACAAAATACTGGTTCATCCGCATGCGGGCTGTCACCGACGGGCCGCAAACCTGATTACCACGTCTCTCGCCAAGCTCTGCTGCCCGAATCATAATGCTATAAATTCTGTCGATATCGCGTTCACCTGAAATAGCAGCTGCACCACCTGCCGCAATCGCCGCAGCTGCACCGATCGAACAGGATGTATAATGTGTAGGCATACACAGTTTTTCTACTTCATCAATCAGCGGCTTCAAATCTGTCTCGGCAAATATACATCCATCTGTTGCAGCACGAATCCCCGCAACAAGTCCGACCGGAAGAATTTTCATTGCTCCGCCATTGGTTGTCCCCAGCTTTCCAGTCTCCTGCATTGGTACACCCTGATCCAGCAGATCAATAGCGCGCCTCGTGCTCGGCCCTACTACCGTACTGCTTTTTTCCGCCGATTGAATCCATTCTTTGAGTCGGTCAATAAAACACATTGCGTCCACATTTCCGTGGTTTGATGCCAGCATTTCAATCACCAAAACACTGTTGATTGTATCATCTGTTACTTCGCCTGCCTTCAGTTTTGCCGAAATCGGATTTTCCGGATGTCCCTTCTGGAAATCCGTAATCCGGCCAACACGTTCTCGGATCTGCTCCGGTGTCCACATCTCTGTCGGCATTCCAAAGGAGTCGCCGTAGGCAATTCCAAGCAGTGCACCTTTTACCTTCCTTTTCAGTTCCTGCATACCTGTCTCCTTTGCATATCCTCATTACTCAGCCTGAAACTCGCTCACCTGCTGCAGAGTCGGTGTAAAACGTGCTCCGATTCCCGTACAGGTATAAGCAGCACAGCGCGTCGCAAATTTCATAGAATCCTCCAGATTTGAATGTTTCAGACAAAACTGATAGACGAACGAGCCCATATAAGAATCTCCTGCGCCGGTCGTATCTACTGCCTGAATTTCACAACTGGGCACCTCATACTTATGATCCTCCGGATCATATGCAACAGAGCCTTTCTTTCCAAGCGTAAATAGCAGTACACCCTTGCAATACTTTCTCAGGAATTTTGCGCATTCATCAAGATCCCTGGTTCCTGTCAATTCATAAAGTCCCTCCTGACATGGAGCAAACACATCCACGTAAGCAAGTGAATCCAGCACATCCTTTGCAGTCACACCAAGTCCGCCAAGCGTCGACAGACCTACCTGCATATTAAAAGCCGTCATCACATCATGCTCTTTCGCATACTTTAACCCGTGCATCGCCGCTGCTCCCGGAAGCAGGTCTGTATAAAATACCTTCGCCTGACTAATCACCTCGGTATTTACTTCCTCCGGCTTCAGATCCCCGAACGCATTTCCCATATTCAGCATGATAAATTTCCGGCCCTCGGAATCAATGACAATGTCCGTATGAAGCGTTGTCATTCCCGGCTTCACAACCATACTCTGATTGTCCACCTGCTCTTTTGCAAGACTTTCCAACACGTCCTTTCCGATGTCATCATCGCCGACTGCACCGATAAATCCGCATTTTGCTCCGAGCCGTGCCAGCTGCACAATCACATTAGTACCGCTTCCTCCCGGCTGCCGCTCACTGCTTTTTACAATGCAGAAGCTGTCCTCTCCCGGAAGTGCATCTACCTGAATCAAAACGTCCATTGCAAGTGTTCCAAGTCCATATACATCCATACTGTAACCTCCTTTTCTGGTATGACGAATATCTTCCATCTTTTTTATAATCCTGCCTGCGGATTCACCCCTGCCGCTTTCGCAGCAGGGGTGCCCCTTATTACCTGATTCGATTAGATTCCTTTTACTGCGATTCTGCGATATTTGTCATGTGTTCCGCGCAGCATGGACACACCCACAGATCCCTGCAGATACGGATGCTCCTCATCCGTGATCTTCAGAAGCTCTGCGCCATCGGCAATCGCAGAAATCGTGTTTCCGACTGCCTTTACGGTGATCGTGTATTCCTTTCCATTCTCCCATGCAAACGGCGCATCTGTAAGTACGCGATAGCCGTTGTCATTTTTCAGAATGGCAATCTTTCCGTCTGCCAGCAATCCGACTGCATAAGAACGGATCGCACCCTGTACACGTACGTTCACCATATGATCTGCTCCGGTAAGCGGAGTAAAGGTAAATTCCGCACTGTAATCCTCCCAGTCATGACGTCCGGTATATGCTTCTGCGAAATCCGCGCACGACAGATGCAGCTCGCCATCCTCAAGATACATCAGCCCCTTCAGCTTTGTAAACTGGCTGATCTCCCGATGCAGTCCGAGCCATACCTCCTCCTGCTCCTTCTCCAGCTCAATCGAATAGTCCGGATTACCATCTGCATATAGATCATCAATCATTCCGACATAATCAAAGGAATCCATATGTTTCCCTTCTACATGGAAGCAAACACCAGCCTCTTCCAGAAGTGCACCCTCCATCGCCGGAATATGGAATTCCAGTGTCTTCCATTCGCCCTTTTTCAGCTCCTGCTTTTCGCTCTCATAAATCTTTCCGCTGCGAAGCTCCTTTACATACAAGCTCACCTGTGATGCATAGCCATATTCTGGAATGTATGCGCTTGCATGAAGTGTCTGTCCCGGGTAGATCAGTGGTGAGAAGCTCGGATCATAGCGACTGTCACTGAAATCCTTCGGCTGATAATACGTTTTCTTATATACATAGACATTTTCGCCCGGCTCCACCGGCTTTGCCACAAATTTCAGTGACCGGCATCCACTCGCTGCAGTTTCATTTGTGTTCATGACTGCAGTCTCACGTTCAACCCGCGCTCTCGCGTCCAGTCCACCTACCCGCACACGAATTGCATGCGTAGATCCCGGAAATTCGAAATGGCAACTGTCAATCCGCTTTTCTGCGATCTCACCCCACGGCTCCGGCATCTTTTCACCTGCCACTGCATATGCAAGCTTTGCGATGTATACGGCACCAAACGGAATATCCATCAGATTCAGAGAGCCAATGACACTTGAGCATGCCAAGAAGTCATTGATCGGCTTTCTCCACTTCTCATATTCAATGCCCTCAAGACCATTCCGTACACCCATGATCGTTGCCACGTTTCCAACATTGCAGTCGGTATCCCATCCGCACATATTGCAGATGCTTAAGGTATCGGAGAAATCACCCTCGCCATACAGCAGAGAAAGAATCATCACTGCAATATTCGGAATGATATGGCAGTTGCCCGGATATTTGTCATATCCAAAGTTCTCGAAGATATACTGGAAACAGTCGCGCCAGTTTTCCGGATGTGCCTCATAGAACTCCATTACCTTACGTACTACGTATGCATATTCGCAATCCTCCGGAATATAAGACAGGCCCTTTTCAAGGATCTTGTGAATATCATGTTCGATAAATGCATAGCTGATGCAGACTGCCACGAAAATTCCACCGTAAATTCCGTTGCCACCATGCGTCACGCTCGCCGCCTCTTTTGCAAAACGGGCAGCCTGATCCGGATTACCCGGGCTAACAAGTCCCCATGTATCAATAAAGATCTGTCCGCCGATCTGCTCTGCAGTCGCATGTCCGTTCTGCTCAATGCTTCCGCTCATCGGTGCCGGAATTCCGTTTCTCAGGTTCAGATATGCCGTATGCTCAGTGGAAATTCCATAGCCGCCCCACCAGAAGAAACCATGCTCAAACGGTGCATAATTCAGAAGTGCCTCAGCCACATCCTGTGCCTTCACATCATAGCCGTGCCTGCCATCCTCCAGTGCCTTTAAAAAAAACAGCGGGCCGTTACTGTCATCATCTGCCGCAAACTCATGATAATCCACCGGATAATGATCCAGCTCTCCATAAATATTTTTAATTTTCTCATATGTCCAGCCCTCGATCGGTGCTCCATAGCGAATACCGATAATCTTTGCCAGCCAGCCAGCATAGATTTTCTCAATAAATTCTGCTTTCATTTGTTCCACCCTTGTATCCTTTCGATGTTATTTTAAGTTATTTTAGCCATGCAAACATGCCGTTCACATGGCTATTTTATTCGTTGTTTATTTAACCTTTTACGCTTCCGCTTGTCATACCTTCGATAAATTTTCTGCTAAAGAACAAATAAAGGATAATAACCGGCGCCACTGTAATCACACTTGCCGTGTAAATACGTGCCATATTAGACCCGTACTCTCCGGTAAACTTAACAAATCTTGTCGCGACGAGCTTTAATGCATCCGATGTAATAAAGGTATTGGACCACAGATACTCATTCCATACATTTACAAAAACAAGAATCGCGATCGTCAGAAACATCGGTTTTGCAATCGGAAGCGTAATCTTCAGGAAACTGTTCAGTTCATTACAGCCGTCAATCTTTGCAGCCTCTTCCAGCTCCCGCGGAATACCAGAAAGGAAGGTCCGAAGCAACAGCATATTAAACGGAATATTGATTGCTGTATACACAATCATCAGGCTCCATCTTGTATCCACCAGGCCTATCTTATTCATCATAAAATAGTCCGGTACGATGTACAGGAAACCCGGGAGGGAGTTCGCAACGAAGAAATATGCCACAAAAAAACCACGCAATTTAAACTGAAGCTTGCTCGTTGCATAGGCTCCGAACCCGACAACTGTCAGCACTACTACAATAACTACCGCTGCTGTCAGCAGGGAGTTGAAATAGGCCGTCGCATATCCGCCAATTTCCCAGGTCTCCGGAAAGTTATTGAAAACCCATTCCTTTGGAAGACCTAACGGCATGGTTTTTACTTCCCGGTCTGTCCGGAACGAATTCAGCAATACCTGAAGCAGCGGTATCGCCGCAAACAGCGCCATGAATATCAGAAATATCATCTCAATAATTTTGGCAATCCAGACCTTCGCCCCACGTTTCACTCCATTATTCATCTTCCATGCCTCCTTTTTTACTGATATATCTCTGCAGGAAGTACAGGAGAATGCAAACTCCTGTCTGAATGACACAGAGGGCATTCGCATATCCGGCGCGGTATTTTACAAAAGCATTTTTGTAAATGTAAGTTGACATGATTTCTGTCGAGTTTGCCGGTCCGCCGTTTGTCATAATATAAACATAGTCAAATGTCAGGAACGACCAGATAATCGTCATAATCAATACAAATGCGATCGTCTGACGAATTCCCGGAATAGATACGTGAAGAAGCTCCTGGAAACGATTTGCCCCGTCTACCTTTGCTGCCTCATACAGCGCCGGATCCACCTGCTGCAGTGCACCAAGGAACAGAACCATTACAAACCCCCACCAGTGCCAGTTATCAACAAATGCAACCGCATACAGCGCAATCTTCGGATTTCCCAGCCATAACGTCTTCGCCAGCTTTGTCCAGCCAAGGTTTGCAAACACCTGATTCACACCATAGTATGGATTCATATAGGCCGTCCAGATTTTACCTGCTACTGCCGCTGAAATAACATATGGTACAAAATAAATCGTTCGGAAAAACATCTGGCTTTTCTTCAGCTGGCTTACTAGGATTGCAATTACAAATCCAAGGAAAAGCGGTACCGTGATAAAGATCAGCAGCCACTCCACATTATGTATCAGTGACATCTTTACAAGAGGATCCTGGAAAATCTCCTTGAAGTTATTAAGCCCTATGAATTTTGCATTGCCAAGTCCGTTCCAGTCAAACAGCGACATGACCAGAGTACTCAAAGCCGGTCCTGTGACAACACACATATGAATAATAAATGCCGGTAATATGAATAAATACGGAATAATATACCGTTTCTTTATTCCTGTCGATTTTCCTTCCCTCATACGTCTCGTCCACCTTCATTATTACTATTACTGCCATAATCGGAATGCCGTGCAATTCATTCTGACGTCAGAGTTATAACGCATTACTATTACACGGCATCTTGTTTTTGTTTCGCCTGTTACTTTATGTAATCGCAACAGGCGAAATCAGTAAAATCATTTCTACGATCTAGTTACGGAAGTACCGGAATTGTACCATCTGCAATTGCCGTATCAATATAGGTCTGTGCCTTTGCAAGGTAATCGTCTAAGGTCAGAGAATCCAGGAACAGAGCGTCTGTATTTTCATTCATGTAAACACGCATGTCTGACGGATAGAAGGTCCATGAGCAGTAACCGATCTGATTGTTTTCCTGTGCGGACATCAGAAGCTCATACTGATCCAGTAATTTTGCATCCATTCCCTCAAGCTCGCCAAGATCAAATGCCTTCAGCGGATACGGCTGGTAGCCTGCATCACGGATGGAATCATAATGCCTGTCAAGAGATGTGAACAGGTAGTTCAGAACCTCAGCAGCCACATCTGCATTCTTGGAGTTTGCGTTAATCGCATATCCGCCGCCGGTTGCAAACGGAAGAATATCGCCGATGGTCTCATCCTTCGGCATCATCTCAGAATTCCAGTTGCAATCCGGATAGGTCGCGATCAGCTGGTTTGCTGCCCAGGTACCATTGATCATCATTGCCGCTCTTCCTTCTGCAAAGAACGCAACCATATCTTCATTTGTGATGGACTGAGATGCATGATCACCGAGCCATCCCTCGTGCCACCAGTCAACCATGGTCTGGAGGGAGTCCTTGATCGCATCGTCTGTATACTTTCCGGTGCCTTCCATTGCAGCCTTGACTGCATCCGGTCCTGCATAGCAGCTGGTAAATGTAGAATACAGCCAGTCTACTGCACCCTGATAATTGGAGTTACCAAAAGCAATCGGAATCACACCGGCTTCCTGCATCTTCGGCATCAGCTCTACCAGTTCTTCCTTCGTAGCCGGTACTTCCCAGCCATTCTCAGCCATAACATCCATGTTGTAGTACATTACCATTCCTTCAAAGGACGTTGGAAGAGAATACAGTGCTCCGTTGTAAATGCAGGAATCGTATGCCCAGTCATAGAACATATCTTTCCATCCGTACTTTTCTGCATAATCATCCAGCTTAAGTACACGATCTGCCTTTGCAAACTCTGCCACATCCGTCGGTCCGTCCAGATCCAGAATGTCTGGTCCACCACCGCCGGCAACCTCTACCTGCAGGCTCTGGCGATCACTGTACATCTTGATCTCGATGTCCAGATCTGGAAATGCCTCTGCCAACGGTTCATCAATATACTTTTCACGTACTGCAACCTGCGCATCATCCGCGAGATAGCAGGAAATAACAATCTTCGTCTTCTCCTCTGCGCTTGCACCCATGCCCGGAAGCATAGAAAATGCCATTGTTCCTGCGAGTCCTAATGCAACTGCACTTTTGATTTTCTTCATTTCTTTTCCTCCCTTGTTTTGTTTTATTTTATTTGCTACTGCAAACTTTTACATAATATAGTTTTTACCCTGCAGCTTATCTGCCCGTATTAATTATGCTTCATCAGCTCATCCAACTCCTGTCTTGTCGGTATGGAGCTCTGTGCTCCTTTTCGTGTTACTGCCAGTGAAGAAGCCAGATTTGCCATCGCGACTGCATCTGCAATAGATTTTCCTTCTGCAAGCCCAGTAACAAATGCTCCGCTGAAACAGTCACCTGCAGCAGTTGTATCGACTGCCTCTACCTTTCTTGCCGGAAATACTTCCGTATTCTTTCCATCATGGAAAAATACACCTTTGTCACCAAGTGTCACAAGTACATGTTTTACACCTTTCTGAATCAGACTCTCTGCCCCTTTTTTCACATTCTCCATACTCAGGATATCCTGTCCTGTCAACTTCAGCAGTTCTGTCTCATTTGGCGTAAAGTAATCAATCTTGCCCCAGATATCTTCCGGTATCTGCTCTGGAAGCGGTGCCGGAGCCGGGTTCAGAATTACGGTTTTCCCAAGTTCGCTTGCTCTGCGTATCGCATAGAATACCGTGTCATACGGAATCTCCATCTGAAGCATTACATAGTCTGTTTCTGCGATCAGATGATCGTATTCCTTTAGGTATGCAACATCGCATGCATAGTTTGCTCCGCTCACAACAACAATACTGTTGTTTCCTTCTTCATTTACATAAATAACTGCGGTTCCGGTCGGTTTCCCATCTACACGACGGATCGCTGATGTATTCGCTCCGCTTGCTGCAAGATTCTGAATTAAGATCTCTCCTATGCTGTCGTCTCCCACGCAGCCAAGCATTGTCACATTACCGCCAATCTTTCCTGCCGCATATGTCTGGTTCGCACCCTTACCGCCGGGTACATAGGTAAGCGTATCGCCAAGCACTGTCTCACCAACCTTTGGCATGGCTTTCATTTCAATGACCATATCCATATTCAGGCTCCCGATAATAAGGATTCGTTTTGCCACGTTTTTTCCTCCTATCTATACAGGATAATGTTTTCCTAAATTGTTTTCTTGTTCGTATTGTACTTTAAAAGCATTTCCCTGTCAATCGTCATTTGTACTAAATTCAGATAAAAGTTTTTAGTAAAATGTTTTCATTCATCATTTTGCATAATTCCGAGGTGTTTTTATATACTTTGTGCGTCCCCATCACCCGCCGCTTAGTGCTCCGCGCACTTGAAGCGGGGGAATGCTTATGTGCGTTCATACAATTTCAAATAAACGCAGAAAAATGCAAATTATTTTTACTATGGTATATTATGATATTGCGGACAAAGGGTATCTTGTCCACGATGGTACACGGATTGCTTCGCATTTCATGGTATCATCATATTATTTAAGGGCTGAAAACCGAAGAAATCGATTTTCAGCCCTTCTTTATTACTTACCTGTTTCACGTTTTATCCCTAAAAGCTTCTCTACTGAAATTTCTACGCCTTTTTCCCTGTCATTCTCTCTCTGATCTCCTGAAGCTGTTCCATCGAAATATTTACTGCTTCTGCAATTTTACCTCAACAAAAAAACTGCCGTTCCATAAATGATTCACCTATAGAACAGCAGCACTATTGTTTTACATTTTATTCATATTCTTATCTGCTCAATTTTGCAAATAAATCTGCAAACAGCTTATCCCGTTTAATATGATATACATACTTTATAAAATGGCGGTTGTTATCAAATGCATACCGATTGTCGTACTCCGGAATCGGGCTGTGAATCAGACAATCTTCTTCAAAATCACCATCCAGCAGCCATGCAACTGCTGTCACGTCCCAGATTGGTCTCGTCCAGACCGGCCCTCCATTACAGGCGGCAGCTTCTGTCGTAGTAACATTTACAAGATAATCGCAAAGCTTATTTTTCCCTCGCAAATGATACTCCAACTCCGGTCCGCTCGTCGTAAATGCAGATACAACGCCCATGCACGGAAGTTGTACAAGCGGCACACCACATCCAAATACAATTCTCGCCCCAGCTACATCCTGATATAAGTTAAACTCCTTGTTATCTGGCCAATTTGTCGCATTTCCACCTAACCAGATAAGGACTATACGGTTTTTAATATCCGGATTAAGTAAAATCGCAGACGCCACATTTGTAATTGCCGCGATCGCCACTACATATAGCGGATGCTCCTCCGTATAATTCATGGCTCTTTCTGCCAGATCCTTTGCTGCATCTGAAATCACCGGTTCTGTCTCAGATGGCAGATACTCCGTTGACCCGCGATAAACGACCTGCTTCAGATCCTCACGCTCCAGAAGCGTAAGGACATTCATGATCTCCCGATAGCTCTTCTCCATGCCATCTGCCGGTCCGGTCGACTTCTCATTAAAGAACGGTGCCGCGTAAATTGCTTTCAAATCCAACTTCTCATCGGACTTGATCAGATAAGATAATGCGTACTGGTCATCAATCTCATTGTATGTATCGGTATCGATGACAACATCTACTCTTTTCTTCGGCTTTTCCAGTCTCCGGATCAGACGTGCATTGTCAATAGACATATCCGTCTCTACCGGCCGTAAAAAATCCTCCCAGCTCTTATTTAAGTGTTCCATATTCTTAGATTCCTCCTCTACTCTATCTTACATTCCTGCTTCCGGCTCATCGAAAAACGGGAACATCTTAATTCCTCTTTCAGCAATCCTTTAATCTGCGAAACTTGAAACTTCTACCAGTTCAGCAATAGTTTTGATGAAATTTCTACACCTTTCCCCCTATCATTTTCTTCTTAATCTCCTGAAGCTGTTCCATCGAAATATTTACCGCTTCTGCCTGTAACACATCCGATCCAGAAATCAACGCGATCAGGATCGCCTCCTCTGCCGGAATTGGTTTGTTATACTTTTTAAAATGAAATCCAGATCCCCTCGCAGTAACGCCCCCTGCCCCTTCGAACACGGTTCGCACTGCTTCGTTGTGAAAGCTGTAATGCTCACTGTCAATAATCTGCACCAGATTAATCCCGTAATCGAAAAACAGCGTTTGGGTGATCCGCTACTTTTTTCATTCTATCAACTTTGTGCTTTTTCTGCAACTCATCTTCTCCTTTTTCATTTTATTTTTCTTTTTGTTGTTTTTTGCTCTATATTATTTATAAATTATAATATATCTTTTTTATTCAAGTATCTTTTTGTTTTAATATCTTTTTGAACACAGATAAGCATTCCCTACGTAAAGCGGACATCCGCAATCCGCAACAGAAATCATTGCCCACAACAAAAATCCATGCTATTCTATTTCTGACGTGCTTCTCTTACAATAGCACGCCATTTTGCAAAGGAGATTTCTATGACAATTAATGAAATTGCAAAGCTGGCCGGTGTGTCGGCTTCTACGGTATCCAAGATTATTAACAATAAAGATCAAAGCATCAATCCCGAAACAAGGGAACGTGTGCTCCGGATTGTAAAGGAATATAACTATACGCCTTATGGTATGATCAAGAGCACGTCGCAGGCGAAGACCTTTCTGCTCGCCGTGCTGTTCCGTTATACCGGAAAAGCAAATCAGCTTGTCAGTGCGGTCGTTCACACTGCCCAGAAGCACGGCTACAGCGTACTCATTTTCGACAGCCAGAATGATCCGGCAGAAGAGCTGAAGCACATCACTGCCATCTGCCAGAAAAATGCAGATGGGGTCCTCTGGGATCCGGTCAATGCCGACAGCGCCAAACATGCACACTACTTTGAGGAGCGTGGCATTCAGATCTGTTATCTGAACCGTGCACCGCTCTTTCCTTCCTATCAGATTGACTTCATGCATATGGGCTATACACTTACGCAAAAGCTCATAGATTTTCGGCACAGCCGCATTGCCTGTCTGATGAAAGAAAACAATCCCCGTTCTGAGCTTGTCCGCGAAGGTTACCGCAAGTGTCTCTACGACAATCAGATCCCTTACGATCATCAGCTGGAGCTTTTTGTCACAGATGAAGATTGCTGTTCCAAAATGATGACCTACCATGTCACCGGTATCGTAAGCTCACATTATGCCGCTGCACTGACACTTTACGAGCAGCTTGACCAGCTGCATTACAACGTCCCGTCTGATTTTTCTCTTGTCAGCCTGAAAAACGACATCAGTGATGCCGGGGCATTTCCACACATTTCAGGGCTGGAAATTCCTTACGGAAAATTCGGATGCTACATCTGTGAGGCCCTGATCCAAAAATGCGAAAAAAAAGAAGACGCTTCCGCATCCCTTTTATTTACTCCTTCCTGTGCGTTCTCACAGGAGGACAGCATTGATCTTCCTCCGACGCTCCGTTCCAGAAAAATCGTCGTTGTCGGAAGTATCAATATCGACAACACCTTCAGTGTCGACGGTGTTCCGCAGGCAGGTGAAACGACCCGCATTCTTGATTCTACCGTTTCCCTCGGCGGAAAAGGAGCCAATCAGGCGATCGGTGCCGCCCGGCTTGGCAGTGAAGTTTCTCTGATCACAAGCATCGGAAGTGATCTCGACTCCAACTTTGCCATTCATGCGCTGACAAGTGAGCAACTTTCCACACAGGGTGTATTCCGCGACATGGGAATGCAGACCGGTAAGGCCTACATTTATATCCAGGGCGACGGTGAAAGTACCATCACTATTTTACCGGGTGCCAATGCCCATTTATCCAGTGAACGCATTCGCCACCGCCGACATTTATTCCAAAACGCCGGCTATTGTCTGCTCTCTACCGAGATCCCTCTGGAGGCAGCAATTGAAGCAGCCCGCATCAGTCATAGCTGCGGTGCCAAAAATATCGTGAACCCGGCAGCATTAAAGCTTATGCCGAAGGAGCTCATCCCTTATACCGATATTTTTATTCCGAACCGCAAGGCTGCAGCCGCTCTCTGCCCGGAGCATCACTACATCGAGGATCAGGCGGACTATTTCTTCGAGCTTGGCATTCCGGTCACGATCATCACACTCGGTCATGAGGGCTGTTATCTACGAACAAAAGATGATTCCCGCTTTTTCCCGGCGGCCGATGTCACAGCCATCGACACAACCGGCGGCGCGGACGCTTTTATCTCCGCACTCGCCGTTTATCTGACAGAAGGACTTCCTCTTGAAAAGGCAATCGAAATCGCCACCTGCGCGGCCTCCTTCTGTGTCGCACGGCTCGGCGTCGTCCCTGCACTCGTTGACAAGACAACACTCGAGGCTTATGTGAGCCGGGTACATCCGGGACTGCTGGAACGCTGATATTATACCACCAGCACCGTCTTCATCCCGCACTCCCGTGCACGCTTTGCCAAATGCTCCATCAGCTCTCGATCCGGCACCTGATAGTGCGCATATTCGCTGCGAACACCCATTGGGCGGTATTTGATGATCTTATAACGAATATCGCCTTTTTCAAGATAACGGGCTGCCAGCGCAGCTACCTGACAGACCGTCTCTTCACAGTCAAAGAGCCCCGGCACGACGACGGTCCGCACCTCATACAGCTTTCCCTGTTCTGCCAGATATTTCATATTCCGGATGACCAGATCATTTGGCTGATCCGTCACGGCAAGATGATCTTTTTCACTCCATGCTTTGATATCGAGCATGACACCATCCATCTGCGCGAGCAGCTTTGGATATTTGGAAAAGTCCAGCGTCCCGTTGCTGTCTGCGAGGGTTCCGAGACCATCCCTTTTGCACAGGGTAAACAGCTCCTGTAAAAATTCCGGGTAGAGCGTACACTCGCCGCCGGAAATGGTGATACCGCGGATGAACGGTACCTGCCTGCAAATTTCCTGATAAACCTCCTGCGCATTCATGTACCGGATACGCGGACTTGCATCAAACCGGCAGGTCTTAATGCACGTATCACAGCCGCAGCACAGCTCCGGGTGAAACAGCACCTTTCCGTTTTCGATATACAACGCCTGCTTCGGGCATTTCTCCACACATTCCCCACAGCTTCTGCACAGGGAACGCGTCTCCGGATTGTGACAATACCGGCAGTTAAAATTACAGCCCTGTACAAAGACGGCGGTCCGGTTACCCGGACCGTCGACTGCGCTGAACGGAATGATCTTATTCACAGGGACTCTTCCCTGAAACTGATCTCCCATGTTCGTCTCCTTATTCTGTGAATATCCATCCCCCGCCCGACTCTCATTTCTGTACGCACAGAATCCGGTATTTATAGCCTGACAGAGGACTTCCCTTTTCTGATCCGGACAAGCTTACTGCTTTGCACAATTGGCATAACAGGCTTATCTGATTTTGTTTTACTTACCGTACCTTCCGCTCCAGGATGTGTCCATTGTGCTTCGCTCCCATACCAAGTGCGGTTGTATCCTGCAGGACATTCTCACCCTTCTCGAGCTTTTCGATCTCCGAACGTTTTACCAGATAGCCGGTAATGCGGATGACATCGCTGTCGGTCGCATAGAAGGACAGATAACGGATACCTTCACGGAAGGAACCCTTGATGATATCGAGCAGGAACTCGTTATTCTTATGTACCGTCGTATCGATCGGGAAAATATCACCGGTACCTGACGGGAAATATTTGTGAAACTTCTCGCAATGCTTCAGGTGATCGATCAGCTCCTTTGGTTCCTCACCGATCGGAATTCTCGTTCCCGGTGAAATGCCAAGGTCGCTCGCAATGCCGACCTGTGCGTGCAGCAGGAAATGTCCGCCTGTTGCCTCACAGTACGGATTGACATGTGCCTGATTAAACGCATTGATCTGCTCCATGATCTCTACGCCGAGTGCATCCGCCTCTTCGTCATGGCCGTATCTTCCGGTCTTGCCTTCCTTTTTCATCAGATCATTGACGCACTCTGCCATGCCGACCATACCGAACATTGCGGTGAAACGGTCTCTGTGGATGAAGCCTTCCTTTGCGAGGAAATTGTTTTCAAAAAATCCGCTCTCCTCCACGATAAAACGAATGCGCGCATCCATGTAGTCTGCCATTACCTGGCATACATATGGAAGATGATTCTTCTTGAAATCCTCTACATTCTTCGCTCGCTTCGCGATATTGCCGAGAATCAGACGGCATAAGGTGTAAGAACCGCCGCCGTACTTCAGTCCATTATAGCAGCTGGCGATGACGTAGTCCTCGTTCAGTTCACTTTTAAACATCTTGTGGTTTGCAAAGCTTGGCTTTGCACAGTGCAGGGCCGTATCGACTGCCAGAAGCGCGAAATCATCCGGCGTGATATCCTCATCGTACTTCATCGTCACATTCGGAACTGCCTGCTGCAGCTCCTTTTCTGCTTCCAGAATCAAACGACCCGCTCTCGTTGCCTTCGGACCGATATTGGCATGAGAAAAAGAATCCAGGATCGTGCGGTCCATATGTGTCAGGAACAGCTTAATCAGCTTCTTTGCCTGTGCCTCATCGACATCATCCATAAACGGCTCGAGCAGCTCATCTAATGCACCGACGTAGACCGGGAAATTCGTCACGCTCGGCACATGCTTATAGAAAATAAGCAGGGAATTGATCGCCTCGTAAATGTCCTTTGGCGCATCCAGCTGCAGAAACCTGCTTCCCTCTCTCATAAATTTGGCATAATCCGGCACGATATAGCGCGGACGCAGCGGTGCATGTCCCTCGGAAAGGTCACAGATACACTGCTTATCGATCGGCTGATTCAACAGCTCATCCAGCCCCTCCGGGAGATCAAGTACCTCCAACATGGAATCAGCCAGATTTGCCATCGTAGCTACCTTCTGCTCATGCGTGAGCGTCGGGCTCTTTACAGTATTAAGCATTTCATTGCGCGTCGCATTCACGCGCTCCATACTGATATCTCGCATTTCATTTCCTCCTCTGAAAAACCAGACAGATAACTGCTGCCTGCCTTCTATTTCAAGAATGTTGTGATCAAAAAATATTTTAACCACTAATGATACACGGATTGCTTCGCATTTCATGTTTTCGCGATCCTGATGCCTACGGATTGCTCCGCTGCGAAGCAGCTCCCACAATTCTGCAAACATTCGAAATCCGCTGATTTACTACGCAAATCGCTACTTTCTCATGTTTGGCGGGTCCCAAGTTCAAAAGCCTTATCACGCAAGTATGAACGGCTTTTTGACCTTTTGATCCTTGTATCATCATAATATAACACGTTTCACACACTTTTTCAGCACTTATTTTTCCTGATGTGCCCCGCCGATCTTCTTCGAAATCAGGTACCTCGGGCGCCCCTTGACTTCCTCATAGATTTTTGCAATATAGTATCCGATGATGCCCAAACTGATCATAATGATACTCCCGATGATCAGAATCAGCAAGATGACCGTCGTAAATCCTTCTACCGCACGTCCGGTAAAATAACGCACGAGCGATTCAATCCCAAGGATTACCGCCAGCAGAAATACGAAGACACCCGCTACCGTCACGCACTGCATAGGAACCGTCGAGAACGATACAATATTCTTCACCGCGTATTTGATCAGCGACATTGTCGACCACTTTGACTCTCCCTCCGTGCGCTCCCGCACATCAAATTCCACCTGTGTGGTGCGATAGCCGATCCACGAGGACAGTGCCCGAAAGAACAGATTCCGCTCCGGCATTGCAAGCAGCGCATCGACCGCCTTCCGGTCGAGCAGCTTAAAATCAGAGGCACGTGTCATGTCAATTTTGACCGCACGGGAAATAATCTTATAAAAAAGCCCGGCGGAAGCACGGTGCAGCGCACTCTCCTTTCCGCGGGAATGCTTGACTCCCTCGATTACCTCGTAGCCTTCCTCCCACAGATGATACATCTCGATCAAGGTTTCCGGCGGATGCTGCAGATCGCAGTCCATTACGGCACAGCATTCCCCGGATGCACTTGCAAGACCGGCAAACATTGCCGATTCTTTTCCGAAATTCCGTGAAAAGCAGACGCCGGTCACATGCGGATTCTTCTTTGCTGCTGCCTCGATCGCCGCCCAGGTACCATCCTTTGAACCATCATTTACAAATACAAGCTCATATGGAATCTCTGCATCTCCCAGAATCCGATCTAAAGTGTCGGCTGCCTTCTGTATCATTTTTTCCTCATTGTATGCCGGTAATACGACAGAGAGCATAGCGTTCCTTCTTTCTATTTCTTTCTCTATTTTTGTTTCTGCAAACCGCATTTGTGTCACTTCATGATATTACTTCTATTTTTAGCAGATTGCAACTGTCTGTTGTGCATTCGAAACGAAAAAAGTGCTTATTCTGCGTCCAGATGCCCTTCCGGTAAAATGCTCCGGATCCGGACACGATCCTCCTCTGTCACCTCCGGGAACGGGAATGATGCCTTTGGTGTCGTAAGAATCCCTTCCTCCTGCATCGCAGCCTTAATATATGGAACAAACGGCTTACCAACCTGATAAATCTGCATCAGTGCATCAATTCTTTCCTGAATTTCCTGCACCCGTTTTAGATCCTCCTTACGGAATGCCTCTGCCCAGCCGCTCGTCAGACGCGGAAATACGTTGGAAAGACCTGCAATGCATCCGTCTCCGCCCGCGAGAATGTTGTGTGCAAAGTTGTCATCAAAGCCCGAATAAATTTCAAAATCCGGCCGTATGGCTTTTACTCTGCGGATCAGCTCACGAGTGTGATCCATTCCGGCCTGCGTATCCTTGTAGCCCTTTATATTTTCATACTTCTTCACCAGTTCCACGGTCACACCCGGTGTGATATCGCATCCGGTGCGATCCGGAAAGTTGTACAGATACAGATTTGTCTGCGGCAGTGCCTCTGCAATTTTCCCAAAATATGTCACCATCCCGGCTTCGCTGATCGGAAAATAGTATGGCGGCAATACCATTACACCGTCCACGCCTTCCTGATCCGCATATTCGGAGAGTTCCAATATCTCATCAAAAATCATACTGGTCGTCCCCGCAATCAGACGGACTCTGTGATCAATTGTCTTTACCGCAAAACGGATCAGCTCCTTCTTCTGCTCCATGGACAGCGCAAAAAACTCTCCGATACTGCCAAGGATCAGAATGCCGTCCACACCGCCTGCGATCAGATGCTCATAGACCTTTCCCTGTTCCTCAAAATGAATACTTCCATCTTCCGAAAACACCGTAACTGCCGGTGTAATATACTTTGCCTTCATAAATACCTCTCTTCCTTTATAAAACAAACGCGTGCTATCGATCTCCGCCCGTAAATCTGCCGGTTCATAAACACAGCTTCTGCGCAACAATCAGTAGCCTGCGCCCTTCATTGCCGAATCTGCCATTTCGGTGTACCGCTTCAAAACACCTTTATAGGCTCTCTTTTTCAGAACCATTTCATTTCTTCGCTGCGCCATGACAGTCTCCACTGCCTCAGCCGTGCATTCCTCTCCGGCAATTCCTACGATATTGATCGTCCGCTTTTCCACGTCATACGCCAGAATATCCCCGGTCTTTACATAGGCAATCGGGCCTCCGACCGCGGCCTCCGGAGAGACGTGGCCGATTGCGGCACCTCTTGTGGCACCGGAAAATCGCCCGTCTGTGATCAGCGAAACATGTCCGTTCAGACGATGGTCGCAGACGATTGCCTCTGTCGTCATCAGCATCTCCGGCATGCCGCTGCCGCGCGGACCCTCATACCGAATCACAAGGATTTCACCCGGATTGATCTCATTGTTCACAACCGCCGCATGCGCATCCTCCTCACAGTCAAACACGACCGCACGACCTTTGTGAGACCGCATGCTCTTTTCACAGGCAGAATATTTGACAACGGCTCCTTCCGGAGCCAGATTGCCCTTCAGCACCGCGATACTTCCCATTTCTTCCGTCGTCTCCAAAGGAGTGATGACATCCTCCACCTGCAGACCATAGTTGTGCAGATAACCCTCCCCGATCTCAAAGAATGAATTTTTCTCCAGCTCCTCCAGATTTTCACCAAGCGTCTTTCCGGTCACCGTCATCACATCCAGATCCAGATAATCTGCCAGCATCCGCTGCACGCGCGGAATGCCGCCTGCGAACCAGAAGGATTCCGTCAGGTGCTTCCCGCTCGGATTGATATTTCCGATATGCGGAATCTTTGGATTGATCTCATTAAACAGCTCCGGATCCAGCTCCATGCCCAGCTCCTTCGCGATTGCCGGCAGATGGATCAGGCCGTTGGTCGAACCGCCGATCGCACTGTGTACGATAATTGCATTGCGGAAGGCCTGCGGCGTCAGAATGTCGATTGGACGGATATTTCGTCTGACGAGCTCCATAATCGTGCGCCCGGCTCTTCTTGCAAAAAACTGCAGCTCACTCATCGTTGCCGGTACAAGTGCACTGCCCGGAAGCGCGAGCCCCAGTGCCTCCGCCATACACTGCATCGTGCTTGCCGTACCCATAAAGGTGCAGGCACCCACAGACGGGCAGCCGGTCCGCTTATAATTCCGGATCTCTGCCGGTGTGATCGCGTCCTTACGCTTCTGGCGCAGAGAAATATCCCCGGCGACAAGAGAGGTCGTCTGATTCGGTCCCGGACGCATGCTTCCTCCCGGCACAAAAACAGCCGGAATATTGACCCGCGCCATTGCTTTTAAATGCGCCGGTATGGATTTGTCACACGAAGAAGAAAGCACCATGCCATCCCACGGAACATATCCCGCATGCATCTCGACCATATCGCAGATCACTTCTCTCGATGCCAGAATCAGGTTCATTCCGTCATGTCCCTGTGCGCAGCCGTCGCAGATATCTGTCACGTGAAAATGTCCCGGCTTTCCTCCCTTTTCATAAATTCCGTATGCCACCTGCTCACTGACCTGATTCAGATGGACACTGCCCGGATGGCTGTCCCCAAACACATCCTCAACCAATATCTGCGGCTTTTCGATGTCCTCCTCATCCCATCCGCTCCCCAGCTGCAGGGCATCAAACTGCGCCCACAAAAGGCGCTCCTTACTGCTACGTATCATATAAACCCCTCCCAATCTGTTTTGTTTCCTGATACCTTTATTATAGCAAAAAGCTGCCGTTTCTTCCATCTATTTCCGGAATGAAACAGCAGCCATAAATCAGATTTTAAAATCCCCATATGCTCCCAGATCCGTGAGCACGATACTGTGACTCGTTCTTCTTGCACTGACCGGTATCATCTGCATATAATCGCCGTACAGCCAGGTCAGATACTGATCATACTCCTTCGGAACCGGGAATTTGTACCCCTCAAAGTCCACATATACGGTCTCCATCAGCCAGCTCTTCGGAAATGCGCCGCACTTCAGATTCCGGCCCATGCCGTCGTACAGATAGTCCGTATTGCGATTTTGGAAAAAGGTCAGTGCCTTCTTCTGTGCCCACTCGGCAAACGGCATCGGAATAAGATACTTCACATGGTCGACGATCCTGCAGATCACCGGATGATTGCCGCCGCTCTTGATATCGGTATTCCCCCATTTATTGAACACAATAGAACGGCTGAGCATTGTAAGCATGAGGTGCAGCTTCTGGGACCACCGGTGATTGCCGGTCTGGTCATGTGCGAGCACATCAAAGAAAATACCGTTGTGCATGTCCATGAAATGCCCGGTAAATTCCGTGGCAAACATCGTATCGTTGATCCGAAGCTTCGTGAACGGATTGTGATTGCCCTTCTCCGTCTCAGGAACCTGTACAAAAATATTTTCCGGAAGCTCCTTCTGTACGACCTGCATAAAGCGATCATAGTCCTCCCGGAGCATCATGACGTCCGCATCGTCGTCCCACGGGATAAAGCCATGGTGGCGGATCGCTCCAAGCAGGGTACCTCCTGCAAGAAAATACCGGATGTCGTATTTCCGGCAGATGCGGTCGATCTCCAGCAGATATCCGAGCAATATTTCCTGTACCTTCTTCAGCTTGCCCAGATAGGTATTGTCAAAAATAAACACCTCATCTGTATGCTGCAGATACTTTACCAGGATGATCAGCCCATCCTCCATGGAAATCTGTGGCTCATAACCGTAATGCTCAATCAATTGCGTATTGAGCATGCTCCCACTCTCCTGTGGTTCTTCTACCGGTCTCATTTCTCCGGATCTGACACCATTTTCCGACTCTGCCCCGTGCTCAATCTGATTGATCCGGCACTGCTTTGGGAAGTTCTGATAGAGGAGAATCGCCAGCTGAGCCGGAGACTGATCCGAATCCTTTCCTTTTACGTTGAAAATTTTATTTTCCGGACACACCGTGAGCACAAACTGGATCGCCGTGAGCACATCATGGATGCTCACATAGGAGGAACGGACTGCTGAGAGCATCAGTGGCTGCTCCTTTTCCATTGCCGTATATTTTGCCATCGTAAACGCCGTGTGTTCTTTGAGCGGAAGGCATGCGCCATACATTCGTCCGGTACGCAAAATACTGCAGCTCTTCCCCGCTGCCCTCGCCTTTGATATAAGCAGACTCTCCATCGCCTGCAGCAGATACTGCTCTGAAAATGGTTCTGCTGCGACATCTGTCTTTCCGGCTTCGTATTCTGACGCGGCAAACTCCGGCGGAAGCGCCCCATACACCCGGCCATCTGACAAAAGCAAAATACGCTTACAGTTCAGGCGGCAAACACCATCAGCCAGCGCACCGAACGTCTGCAGATATTCCAGCTGCTCCGGCGGTGTCTGCGGCACCTGCGCACAGCAAAGGCCGGTCAGGATCACATAATCCGCCGTCACGCCTGTAACCGGCTCTGCAGTAAACGAATGCGTCACCGTAAGTGTGCCATCTGCCTGTATCGCTGCCTCTGCGACCTTTACGTCACTGTGCTTCTCATCATTCCAGGCCATAAAAGACCAGGCAATTGCCTCCTGCAGTTCCATCTGGTCTCCTGCAAGCAAGATCCTTGCCCCCTTTAAGGAGCGCTGCGGAATCTGCCCGGAGCGCACCGCCGCCTGCGCCCAGTCCAGTTCAAATTCATTTAAAAAATCCCGAAGTAACATAATTCTCCTTACTTTTCCAGATCACATTTAAAGAGTGCTTTCCCGGTATCTGTCACAATCGGCATCGGGGCAAGAACGGATCGATCCCCCGCAGCCGCCGTGCCCGGCTCTGTATAGGTCTTCACCTGCACACCGGATTTCTTCACCTCTGCAGGCTGCACGGTGAGTCGATGCATCGCCTCTGCCTTTTTCTGGAAAGAGACAATCTTCCGGTCTGCTGCCGGACGTACCTGGGTCTCTGAAGCTTTCGTTGTACCCGGCTGTTCAGACACAGGCGCCGTGATCTCTCCCAACTCATCTGCCTGATCGGATAGCTGCGAAACAGCTTCCTCAGACAGATCCTGTTGTTCACACGGCAGGTTATAAATTTCCGCATCTGCACCATATAAAAGAATCTTCGCACAGGTTTCCAGAAGTCCCTGCGGCAATTCCTCCGAAAGCTGTCCCATTCTCCCGATTCGAACCGGCAGCCCATCTTGCGCCAGTGCACAGGCAAAATGCTCAGCCGTCCGCATGCACTGTGCCCGGATATCGCTTCCCGCAGTATGGGAAATATAGCCCAGCTCCTCCTCCCGGAGCGCGTGCGGCGTCCCAAAGCATTTGCCGTAAACCTCATTTCCAGAAATTAAAAGCACTGCGGCCGGTCTTGTCTTTGCAAGGCTCTGCAGCTGAGAAAGAAGCTGCAGTGTCTCCTCCCAGTCCTCTCCCGCCTGCTTCCAGAGTCCTGATGGTTTTTCCCATCCGGCAGGATGCTCCGCCTCTTCAAACGGCGTGCTCCAGTCTTTGTTTTCTTTTTTCCCGGCCTCCCGCCGTCTCCTGGCTGCGGCCCCGCTCCGTTTCTTCTGTGCAGACGGCAGATGTTCCGCTATCGTCGGACGTGCAAACAAAAGCACATAGTCCCCATCCTGCACATTCTCCACGCCATCCAGCACGCGAAAGCCTGCCCTGCTCGTCTGACTGACGCGCACCAGACTCTGAAAAAAAGCCTGATATTCCGGCCCGTCAATTCCGGCCAGCACAATCCCCTTCTCTGAAAAGGATTTCCAGATCGCTTCACCTGTGTTCTCCATCTATACTCCTCGATTCCCTGTTGTTCCTTATTCCTTTTCCCACGCGCGCATGCTTGCAAGCAGCCGCTCAAACATCTGTGGCAGGTCATATTCCGGCACCCAGCCGAGACTGTGCAGCTTTCCGGCATTGATCAGCATCCGCGAGGTCGGCGCATAGCCCAGCTTCGCGACATCCTTCGGAATATCAAATATAAGCTCTGACCCGCTCTTTGGATAATTGCGGACAAGCATTTCCGCCATCTCCCGGATCGTTCCGAAGGTCGCCTCATTTGAAACATTATAAGCCTCTCCCGCCTTTCCTTCAAGCAGGATCGTCAGCAAACCGCGTACGGCATCAGAGGTATAGCAGTAACAATGAGCTTTGCTTCCGTCTGTGTGCAGCACAATATCCTCACCCTTCAGAATACTGCGCGCCATCTGCGCAAAGACACGGTTCTCCTGCCTTGAAATACCGGCACCAAAGGTCTGTGCCAGCCGGGCTGTCTTCACCGGTACGTGATACTCATGCGCGTAAGCTCCGCAGAGTCCCTCCGCCATCCGTTTTCCTTCCGAATAGCTGCTTCGCACCTGCAGCGGATCAATATAGCCATAGTCCGTCTCTTTTACATTATAATGTTCCGGATCGACCACGCCATAGGCTTCCATAGACGAAAGGTAGACCATTCCTTTTACCTGCTTTTCGCGCGCCAGCTCCAGCAGATGCTCTGTCCCTTTTAATGTCGTCAGAATTGTCTCCACCGGATGCTCCACGAAATCCTTCGAAGCTGTCACACTCGCTCCGTGGAAGATATAATCGACCGGCTCTTCCACCGGAAGCGGCAAGAGGACATCCCCGACGATCAGCTCCAGTCCATATTCCAGAAATGCACTCAGCTGCTGCTTTGCCTTCTCCTTACTGCGCACAACTGCCAGCACATGAAGCTTCAGATCCCGCGCCTCTCCGGCCGCAATCAGTGCTTTTGCCACGAGTCCGCCGATCAGTCCGGTCGCACCGGTCACGAGAATCCGTGCCCCCCGCAGCTTTTTCCAGTCGATGCTGTCATCTGCGGCGATCCGTTCCAGATCCTGCTGCAGTATTTCATCCTCTGTCCACTGTCTCATGCCAATTTCTCCTTCTTATCCACAATTCGTTTCTGATTCCTGCACATTTCCTGTTCATATCCTGTTCTGACTTTTTATCCATCTGCTACACTTCTTACCTAAATTCACGCGATGCCACAAATGGTTAATTACAATCCTCTGTACTATCCGTATCCTTCTTCTTATATCGGTTCATTTTCGCCGCCAGCCGGTTTGTCAGCCCAAAGCCAAATGCCTGCTCATTTTCCTTATACTGCAAAAGTGCACGGAACATATACACATCCTCCGGCGTAGTCACCTTAATGTTTCCACGGTTGCCCATAACCATATGCGGTTTTTTGCCAAGTGCATTGTAAATCGTGCAGGCATCGACCATATTTTCATAGCCCGGGTTCGTCCTACGGATCGCCTCATGTGCCTCCATAATGTCCTTCAGATAAAAGCTCTGCGGCGCCTGTGCGGAGTAGCTCTCCTTGCGCAATGGCAGATCATCCACACTGCAGCCATCGTGACTGACCAGAATCGTCTCATAGCACTGCGTCGATGTAATCGCGCTTCCGTACCGCTTTACCGATGCAATGTTTTCACTGATGACTTCATATTCGACGACCGGGCGGACACCGTCATGAATCAGGACGATTGAATCCATCGGATTCTCTTTTGCTGCCCTCTGAAGCGCATGATAGATGGAATCCTGCGCAGTCGCCCCTCCCGGCACGATCGCCGCCATCTTCGTAATCCGGTAATCCAGCACCAGCTGCTGCGCATACCGGATATAATCCTCATTCATAGCCAGATAAATCCGGTCGATCTCCTCATGCTCCTCAAACAGCTGCAGGGTATGGATCAGAATCGGCTTCCCATTAATCTCAAGAAACTGCTTCGGGACACCCGCTCCCATCCGCACTCCGCTTCCGCCTGCAAATATAATTGCAATATTCATGTGCGCCTCCTTTTGATTTATCACATTTCCCTTTATCATTACTGAAGATTTCTCAGCATGTCAATCCGATCAGCTTCAAAATCCGCTCTGTCGCCTTCCCGTCGCACGCTCCGGTATAGGTCTGACAAAAGGCCTCCTGCTCTGCCCGGTGCGCTTCGGCGTATGCCGCGCTTCCCTCAATCGCTCCGGCAAGCGCCCCGCCATCCTCCACAACCGGAAACGGCATGCTCCGGTAATCCAGATAAAAGCCCCTCTTTGCCTCATACTCCGCAAGATCCGGAGAAAACAACACAAGCGGCTTTTTATAAAGAAGATAATCAAACATCACGGAAGAATAATCGGTAATCAGCACATCTGCCACCGCAAACAGCTCCTCCGTCGGAATCGTACAATTGGATACCCGGCCGTGTGCATCGATGTGCGGATGTGCCTTGATGAGCAGCTGCCAGTCATCTCCGAGTGCAGCCGCCGCCCTTTGAATGTCCGAAAGCCCGATAAGATACGGCTGTGCCGCATTCCCACGGAAGGTCGGCGCCCATACAACAATCTTTTTTCCTGCCGCCTCCGGATGCTGCGCATAAAACTGTTCTTGGCAGCGCGCATTCCATTTCGGATCAAAGTAATAATCCGTCCGGCTGATACCCGTTGCCACGATCCGCTCCTGCGGGATACGCAGAGCATGCGCATGTACCGGGACACAGACCTGCGCACTCATCGTCAGATACGAATAATTTCCAAACATATTTCCCCGATAATTTTTCGGAATGTCCTCCCCGGTATCAAAGGCGATCTTCTTCATCAGGCCACAGGAATGCCAGAGCTGTACCAGCGTCGTCTCCGGACGCTTTTTACAGGACGCCGCCGGGAGAAAGTAGTCACAGATAAACACATACTCCGCAGTCGCATATGCCCGCATAAAACGCACAAGGAAGCGCAGCATCGCACCAAATCCAAGTGTCCCGAAATCCGCCACAAACAGCTCCGGTTCCTTTCCCTCCTCCTTTAGTGTTTCATACATCCGCCGCATAGAAAACGGCATCATTGTGTGATGCGCATCTGCCATCAGTATTTTACCCTTCTGCACCGGGCGTCGCGCCCAGAAGTGATAGAGCATCGGCAGACACACGTTCTGCAGAAGCATTTTGATATATTGTCTGATTCGGAACATAGGTATCCCTGCCTTTCTTACTACCTTCCGACGCAAATCGGTTTTCCACCGGTGCTACCGCTTCCTCTGGTACTCCAACGCATCCTCAAAGATCCGCCGGCAGTTCTCATGATCGTCAAACGCAAAAAATGCATCCTGCCGCGCGCGGTAAAATTCCTTCAGCGCACAGGAACGCTGCAGATAATCAATCAGCGTATCGACGAGCTGTTCCGTCTCTGTGCAGATCTCTCCGAATCCCATCGTATCATAGAAGAAGCCGCCCTCCACGTAATGCGGCGGAAGCTTCGGCGGATGGAAATAGACGACCGGCTTTCGCATATACGCAAAGTCAAACTGGATCCCGGAGTAATCTGTCACCATCAGGCTTGCCTCCGTCAGCAGCTTCTCGTAATTGCTCTCTGCCGCAGAGAGAAGCTCCACATTTCCATGCACCTGAAAATCATCCTTCTGCGCACTGATGACCGGATGCAGTAAAAACATAATCCGGTAACCTGCCTCTTCGGCCGCTTTTTGAAGCCGCTCATTTTCCAGCAGGGACTGAAAAATTTTAAAATAATCCGTCTGTTTAAATTCCGGATTGTACGGCCTCGTGCTTCCCATGACCGGCGGCATCGCAATGTACGCCCTCCACGTCGGCGCGATCAGGATCTGCTTCTGATCACGGTTTACCAGCCCGTCATAGCGCGCCAGTCCGGTCAGCCGCAGCACCTCCGTTGCGTAATCGTAGGCCGGTTTTGACAGATTCTCGATCTCATATTTAGACGCACAGTAATAGCGCTTGTTGTTATTGATGATCCGGTTGGAGTCCACGGTCAGGTCCTGTACCGACAGCCCGTGCTGAATACACGTATTGACTGCACGGATCCGATCCTGCACGAACCGCACCTCCCATTTGGAAAAACCACAAAAGGAATGCACGGCACTATGTGTGGCAAAGATCATCGACGCATGCAGATACAGCAGCCGCTGCTTCAGGCTCTGATACGCCACCGGCGCACAGCCCTCCCGCACAAGCCGCTCATAATCCGCCACATCCTTCCGGATCACATACACCGGAGTAATCCCGTCCGTCTTCCGCGTCCGCATATATTTATAAAAATATTCGCCACAGTCGCCGCCCTTGTAAAGCTTGTCAAACGTCACCCATATATTTTTATGTCCGTACACCGGGTAGGTCAGCCAGTAAAGTGCACGCACGGCAAACATCCGCTTCGAGCCGTACGGCGCGCGAAGAATTTCCTTCATCAGCCGCAGCTCCTGTGCCATGCGCGATGCCCTGCCCGCGTGTCGGATGCGGATCGAAGAGACAGCCGGAAGCTTCTTTTGCTGCTCATTTCCACAGGGATCCATAATCCCGCCCCGCTCCAGCGTTACCATGTAGTTATCAAAGCACCAGTAGGAATGCTGAAGCTCCCCCGATATCTTTGCCTCATAGGAGGCTGTATCTATAGGAAGCGTTGTCCGCTTCTGTCCGTCTGCAACGGTAAAAAAAATCTGTGTCACCTTCCCCAGCCCGGCGATCGGCAAGACAATTGCAAATGTATACTTTCGATCTGTGAAACGTCCAAAATATGTCTCATCCGAAAACCATCCCGTCTCCTGCACCGGACAGTCCTTTCCATTCACCAGTACGCTCAGACTGCCATGCTCTTTAACAAACTGTTCCACAACACAGTCCAGGCGAAGCACGCCCTTCTCCGCCTCCATCAGCTTCAGTGTGACATACGGTAAAAAATCCTGCGTACTCCAGCTTGCAGCTGTTCCATATTTAAGTCCTCGCAGGATCCACCAGAGTGATTTGGACGGCTTACGAGTGCTGTGTGCATAAAATACTGGGCAAAGAATTTCATCGGAAATCTTCTGCAGACACTGCCTGCAAAGGCAAAAAAAGTGATCCATCTCTGTTTCTGTCAGGTTTGCCTTACATTTATTTCCCTTATTTTCCCGAAAACATGCAATGATCTCTGCTGCGATCTGCGCCTGCAAAAACACAGGTACCCCTTCCGGATACGCCTCGCATCGTCCTTTCCAGTCTTTCGCCAGATCTGCATACCAGGCTGCATTGACATCACCAGGTCGAAATCTTTCCTCACTGTACAGAGCATCCCGCTCTGCAAAAAGCACACGGTCGCAGTCACAAAAAAGCTGCTCCGGTCCTTTTGCATTCCACCATCTGACAATCTCATCTGCCTGAAGCGCTGTTCTGCCCTGCAAATCTTCCGTGCGCAATATGACACCGCGCATATCGGCTGGAAGCCGAAGCACTTGCCTGGGATCCCGCAAGGATAAGACTGTTCCTGGCATGCTTCCCCTCTTTGGAAGCGGCTTGCCCGGAACGCATACTGCCGGAATGGCTCCGCTGCAGTCTTTCTCCTCTTCCAGGCGTCTTGTCAGCTTTTCCGGCATCCCAGGATCGCTATAGTATTCTCCTGCCCGCAGAACCGTCACAGCGCCAAATGCAATCGTTGTACTTACGTCCTGGAAGATATCCGGATATTTTTTCAAAAGCGTTTCCGGCATTGATGTCCCGGCGGGATTCCATACACTCACCCGAATTGCTGTTCCCCCTCTTTTTGGCAGGGACTCCAGCGTTTTTTCCAGCTTCTCTATCTCATTATCCCATAAAATAATCACTGTTATCATGTAATTCCGTCCCCTTCTGTTCAGAAGCCCCTGCCCTCAAGCTCAACCGCATCCAGTGCTGCCCGAATGACCTTATCCATATCATAATATTTATACTGCCCGAGGCGCCCGCCAAAAATTACCGTTTCTTCCTTTTTGGCAAGCTCCTGATACTTCTGATACAACGCCCCGTTCTTCTCATCATTGACCGGATAATACGGCTCGATGCCCGGTTTCCACTCCGTCGAATACTCTCTGGAAATAATTGAATAGTCCTTCGGGTGCTCCTGCTCCTCTTCCGGTGCAAAATGCTTGTGCTCAATCACACGCGTATATGGCACGACGCGCTCAGTATAGTTTACGACCGCATTACCCTGAAAATTCGACTCCTCCACCCGCTCTGTCTCAAAACGCACCGTGCGATACTCCAAATGCCCATAACAGTAGTCAAAATATTCGTCAATCATGCCTGTGTATACCACCTTATGAAACATCTCCGGATGTTCCTTCCGATACGCAAAGAAATCCGTCTCCAGCATGACATCTACATTTTCCAGCAGCTTCTCCACAATCTGCGTATAGCCGCCGACCGGAATTCCCTGATATCGGTCGTTAAAGTAATTGTTATTATAAGTAAAACGCAGTGGAAGCCGCCGGATGATAAAAGCCGGAAGCTCCTTACAGTCCCTCCCCCACTGCTTTTCCGTATAGCCTTTGATCAGCTTCTCATAGACATCCTTCCCGACCAGTGAAAGTGCCTGCTCTTCCAGATTTTTTGGCTCTGTAATATGCAGATCTGCGATCTGCTCCTGAATCTTCGCCTGCACCTCTTTCGGTGTGCGCAGATTCCAGAGGCGGCTGAACGTATTCATATTAAATGGAAGATTGTAGAGCTCATCCTTGTAAACGGCTACCGGAGAATTTATATAATTATTAAAATCGGTCAGCTTATTGACATATTTCCAGACTTCCGTGTCACTCGTATGGAAAATATGTGCGCCATATTTATGCACCTGGATTCCATCGACATCCTCCGTATAAATGTTACCGCCGATGTGATTCCGTTTATCAATGACAAGACATCGTTTTCCTTTTTTTGTCATCTCTGAAGCGAATACCGCACCATACAGCCCGGCTCCCACGACAAGATAGTCATACGGCTTCTGCTGTTCCCGAAGCTTTCTGCGCTTCTCTTCCTTTTTTTCCCTTGCAATCCGATCCTGTTCCGCCTTATAGGCATCGCAGACGATCGCAGACGGACCCGCCATGCGCACAACACCTTTATCGAGCCAAATCGCATTGTCACAGAGATTCTTTACCGTCTGAATATTGTGCGATACAAACAGCAGGGTCGTCCCACCGGAAAGCATCTGCTGCATTCGTTCCTGACAGCGGCGACGGAAATTGTAATCACCGACCTCGAGCACCTCATCCACAATCAGGATATCCGGATTCACAACTGTCGCCACAGAAAACCCCAGTCGCGCCTTCATACCGGAAGAAAAGTTCTTGATCGGAGAGTCCAGAAACTTTTTCAGATTCGCGAACTGTACAATCTCATCAAAATGCTCATCCATAAATTTTCTGGAATGCCCCAGCACCATACCATTCAGGTAAATATTCTCCCGCCCGGTCAGATTTCCATCGAAGCCCGCGCCCAGCTCGATCAGCGGTGCAATGCTCCCCTTCGTCGTCACTGTCCCTTTATAAGGCTTCAGGATCCCGCTGATCGTTTTCAACAGCGTTGACTTTCCCGAACCATTTGTACCGATCAGCCCCCAGGATTCACCTTTTTTTACCTTCAAAGAGACATCCTTCAGAGCAAGAAATTCCTGAAACATCAGCTCATGCTTCACCAGCTTGATCGCATATTCCTTCAGATTGTCGACCTTCTCACTCGCCAGATTAAAACGTATCGATACCTGATCGACGTCTATTACATAATCGCTCATTTTTTCTCCTTTATTATCCTTTATTAGATGTACAGAATAAATTTATCCTTCGCCTTCTGGAAGCACCACACGCCGATGCCGAGCATCACAAACGCGATGATCCAGCCGCCGAAGAATACTCTCGATCCCGGAAGCCTTCCATAATAGATCAGATCCCGGAACTGCGCCACATAATAGTAAAGCGGATTAAAGCCCTTGATCAGAAATACCAGCGGCTTCACATTTTTCAAAGCATCCAGTGGATACATGATCGGAGTCAGATACAGCCACGCCGTCAGCACCGCATTATAAATATACTGTATATCGCGGAAAAATACGGTCAGCTCCGCTAACAGGAAGCCAAGTCCGCAGCAGAAAATATACAGCTGCAAAATGACCACCGGACAAAGCAGAAACTGCCAGTAAAACGGCGCACGTGTCACGACCATAACGATCAGCAGCGCTCCCATCGACAGCACCATATCAACCATACAGCTGGTCACCTTGGCAAACGTAAAAATATACTTCGGAATATACACCTTTTTTAAAAGCGCCGCATTTCCGGTTACGGATTTCATCGCATTCGTTGTACTCGCCTTCAAGAAGTCATAGAGCATACGTCCGGTGAACAGATAGACCGGGAAATTCTCAATGGACTTATTGAAAATGTTTGAAAATACGACCGTCAGAACGATCATGATCAGAAGAGGATTCAGTACACTCCAGAGATATCCCAGAAAGCTTCTCCGGTACTTCAGCTTCAGATCCCTTTGTACCAACTCCCGAACCAGATCCTGGTACTTTAAAAATGTTTTGATACGGTATTTCATCAGTCTCCTAACCTTTCTTTTAAACAGTAATGCGGATATCTTATCCCGCTCTGTACCGTGACTTGTATACGGTTTTTCACCCAACATCTTACCATAAGAACCCCTGTATTTCAACGGTTGATCCTACAGCCGCCTTTTGACACAAAAAGCAGAAGTATCATATGTTCTTGATGACACTTCTGCTTCTCTCTTTTCAGTAGCACAGATTCTGCACCTCAAAGATTTTATATTCGGAAATTCTCCTTTTATTTCTTCGCATACTTCTCAATAATTCCGAGCACGATCTGTACCGCCACATCCATGCCCTCTGCCGTGATATGCTCAAACGGGCCGTGGAATGCATATCCGCCGGTGCCAAGATTCGGACACGGCAGACCATCATAGGACAGACGTGCACCGTCCGTGCCGCCTCGAACCGGTGTAACCTCCGGCTCATAGCCAAGCTCCCGCATGACTGCCTGCGCATTTTCGATCAGGTGCATGCACGGCTTGATCTTCTCCGCCATATTCTGATACTGGTCAGTGATCGTCAGTGCCACCGTACCTTCCCCGTACTTCTCATTTAACGTCTTTGCAATCAATGCGAGCGTTTTCTTCTTTGCCTCAAATGCCGCGTTGTCGTGATCTCTTACGATATAGTGCAGCTCTGCCTTTTCGACATTTCCGGACATCGCACACAGATGGTAAAAGCCCTCGTACAGCTCCGTGTGTTCCGGACGCTCACATGCCGGAAGCATGGAATTGATCTCCATCGCCACGATCGACGCATTTACCATCCGATCCTTTGCCTCACCCGGATGGATGTTCACACCGTTCACCTGAAATTCTGCACCACAGGCGTTAAAATTCTCATAAACGACTTCCGCCTCATAGCCGCCGTCCAGGGTATAAGCGTAATCCGCGCCAAAGCCCGGGATATCAAACAGATCTGCGCCGCAGCCGACCTCCTCATCCGGTGTAAATGCAATGCAAACCTTTCCGTGCGGACGCTCTCCCTTCATAAGCTCCTGCACTACGGTCATGATCTCTGCCACCCCGGCCTTGTCATCTGCCCCGAGCAACGTCGTACCGTCCGTCGTGATCAGCGTCCGCCCCTTTAAGGACGGCAGATGCGGAAACTGCTTTACAGAAAGCACCCGTCCGCTTTCGCCAAGCTTCACATCTTTACCGTCATAATTCTCAATGATCTGCGGATGAACGTTCTCCCCACAAAAATCCGGAGCCGTATCCAAATGAGCGATAAAGCCCAGCTTCGTACAGTCTTCATAGCCCGGTGTCGCCGGAATCGTTCCATATACATAGCAGTGTGCGTCTACAAATGCATCCTCCACACCCAGCTCCTTCAGCTCCTCTGCCAGCTGACGGGCCAGGTCAAACTGGCGCATCGTCGACGGGATCTGCTCCTGTCCATCCTCGCTGGTCGTATATACCTTTACATAGTCTAACAATCTTTCATACGCTCGCATAATTTTGTCGTTCCTTTTCGTTTCTTCCTTATATTGCTCCGGATCCATCCAATTCTTGTTCGTGTCTTGTTCGTGCAATTGCGTTCCCGTCCGGCTTAATCCAGTCTGCCGCGTTTGTGCTTGATATATTCCATGATCAGCTCTACGGAATTGTCGATGCCAAGCGCACTGCTCTCGATACAGAGATTGTAGCTCGTTGCCGCACCCCACTGCTTCTCAGACTGAAAATTGTAATAGTTCGCACGCTTCTTATCCGTCTTTACCAGCATATCACGCACCTTTGCATCCGGCAGCTTATACTCCTCAGCCACACGTGCAGCCCGGAAATCCTTGTCTGCATGTACAAATACGCTCACAAGCCCCGGATGGTCACGCAGAATATAGTCCGCGCATCGTCCGACGATGACGCAGTTCTCCCGCTCTGCAAGGCGGCGAATCGCATCGTAGTTTGCCTGATAAATCTGCTGATCGATTGTCGGTCCGGTATACATTACAGAAGGATAAATATCCATCACAATCGAGTACAAAAGGCTGTTCGTCGGCTTCTCATCGTAGCTCTCGAGCACCTTCTCGCACAGGCCGCTTTCTTTTGCGATCAGCTTGATCAGCTCCTTATCGTAGAACTTGATACCAAGCTTCTTTGCCAGCTTCTCACCGATCTCATGTCCGCCGCTTCCAAACTGTCTTCCAATCGCTATGATTAAATTATTTTCCATATACGTCCCTCCTGTCTGATTTCCTGTCCCGCCGAATCTCCGCATGTAAAACGGACATTCACAATCCATCCCTGCAGCTCTTCTGACAGGGCCTAGCTTCGCTGCTCGCTCATAAATGCTTCCATCCACAGGACATCCTTTTTTCCGA